>TARA_B100000674_G_scaffold2439_1_pt1 | contig 32608 bp, 31 predicted proteins | sample TARA_B100000674 | Tara Oceans TARA_B100000674 (sample SAMEA2622759) | marine metagenome | biome: marine biome (ENVO:00000447); feature: surface water layer (ENVO:00002042); material: "saline water (ENVO:00002010), including plankton (ENVO:xxxxxxxx)" | depth 5 m | reverse complement strand
TGCAGATGCGGCTTCTGGTGCCGGGCCCTGCATGACGGTTGCCGCGCCATTGCCTTCGGCCGGTACCTTAAGCGCGATCACAGGCTGCTTTTCGCTTTCCGGTGCGCTCTCAGCTGCCTCGGCAGTTTCGGTGGTGTCTTCGGATACCGGCGCAGCCTCTTCCTCAGGGATCAGGACAACGACCTTGTCTTCGGCCTTGGAAACAGTACCAGTGGCATCTTCGGCCTCAAGCGACAGTTCGCGATCGCCACTTGCCAGCGGCTTGTTGGGCAGAACAACCCATTCGCCGCGCTCATCAGCGGTGGCTTCGCCAATCACTTCGTCGCCTTCGCGGATACGGATCGTGCTGTTGGGCTCGGCGCGACCGGCGATCACGGCATTTCCATCCGGACCGATGCGCACGACATCAAAGCTTGGATTGGTAATTTCGGGTGCAGCGCTTTCCGGCTCGGATGCCGGTTCGCTTGGCGTCGTTTCAGTCGCAACTGCTGGCGCCTGGGTGACTGCCGGTGCGGTTTCTTCATCCGCACTCTTGGTCAGCATGTAGTTCAGCGCAATCGCTGCAATGATCAGTACAACGCCGACAATGACGAGGATATAGGGTCGCTTCACCGGAAATATCCTTGAACGATGTTTATGTTTTTAACGGTCGCGCTCAAGACACTGAAATTGTTTGCCATATTCCCCTCAAACAACTCGTCCGAGCACGTTAATTAGAAACTTGTACTACTTTCAGCGCGCAGTTTCCATAACGTAACGAACAAACGATACAGCGCAACCGTTAGGCAAAGATGAAGAGAATCAGTCTACTCGCCCCGAGTCAACCTTCGCCTCAAACGGCTCGGGCTGCCATTTCGGCACCGACATAGGCAAGAAGGGCCGCAATGATCAGTGGCAAGGCCAGCACGCCAACCTTGATCACACTGCCCAGAAGCACCGCCTGCGCAGGGTTATCACTTGGTAAATGCGTGGCCAACCTGACCGATGCCTGCCGCCCCGACACCACCAGCAGCAGTACCGCAAAGGCAAGACAGGAAGCCGGAACAATGATCATCGCACTGGCTGCTGCCGCCATCAGCGCACCGACAACACCAAGCCAGACCGCAACACGGTATTGCGGTGCTGCCTTTTCCGAAATCAGGGCGACGATCAACGCCACCGTCAGGGCGGCCTGCAAGACGACAAAATCACTTAACCCGAACAGGTAAACGATGATCCCCTGCCCCAAGGCCAGTGTCATCAAAACCGCAACCGGTCCCGGCTTTGCGAGATTGACAATATCAACCGCCGCATCTGCTTTGCTTGCCTTGGTCTTGGCCGTCTTGGTCTTTTTGCCTCTGGCCGGTTTGGCGGCCTCGTCATCATCTTCGGAGAAGTCCGGTCGCGTCACCCACAGGAAACAACCGCCAACAATCAGAAACGCCAGCCAGGCAATGATCTGGATCGCACCGGGATGGTATGAAAGCCCGCTGATTGGCGCAGCCAACACCAGCCAGGCGCCCAGCAACAGGATCACCCCGGCAACGCCAAGCGATATGCGTTCCGACAGTCGGGAAAAGTCCATAATCGCGCCGCAGATACCGCCAAGCACAAGCATCAAAAGGGCTGCCCCCACGCCACCGCGTGCAGTTTCGGGCAAACCGATGGCTGCCGGCACGGCAACCGCCACCGCCGGAATGATCGCGCCCAGCACAAGGCGGCGCGCAATCGCGCGTTCCAGCCCCAGCCACAAGGCCAGCATCAAAACAGCGGCAATGATGCCCGATATCACGATGGCAAGAATGAATGGACTATCGACAAACACGTTGGGCGGTCCTGCCTTCTTTTTATGGTTACGCTCAATACAGTTTCCTGCGTTAGGAACTACCCATCCCACAATCAGGTTCAGAACTTGTTAACCCTGCGATAAAAAGCGCGCGATCTTAGGGTTTCCAAGGTAGTGCGATCACTGCCACAGCCTGTTGGCAACAATACGGCCAAAGGCGATCAAATCAGGGCACGGGCATGTCACTTAAATTTCAGATGCTGCCATGCGGAAATTACTGCCACAGATGTGATTTGATCGGTTAAGGTCGCTTTCCGTACGGGACGATGCGCAAATCATGCGCCGTTCCGCTACCTGCGAAACAAGAAACACAAGGCAGGTCGCCATGACTAAAGTTAAATCAATCTGTGTCTTTTGCGGTGCGTCAGATGGCAAGGACCCGCGACACATGGAAAATGCCATCGCCTTTGGCAAGATGATGGCCGAACGCGGCATCACGCTGGTTTATGGCGGGGGTCGCATCGGTCTGATGGGGGCCGTGGCAGATGGCGTCATGCAAAATGGCGGAACCGTGGTGGGTATCATTCCGGCCCATCTTGATGATATCGAAGTCGGCCATACCGGCCTTTCCGAACTGATAGTTTGCAAATCCATGCATGAACGCAAGGTCGAGATGTTCCGGCGCTCGGACGCCTTTGTCACCCTTGCTGGCGGCCTTGGCAGCCTGGACGAGGCGTTTGAGGCCATGACGCTGCGCCAGCTTGGCATTCATGACAAGCCGATGGTGTTCCTCAATGCGCTTGGCTATTGGGACAAGTGCTTTGACATGATTGACGGCATCATTGAGGACGGCTTTGCCCGCCCAAGCCACAAGAACCTCTATACCGTTGCCAACACGCTTGATGAAATCTTTGAACAGCTTGCCGCCGAGCCGGCCCCGCGCTTTGACCCGCGCGAAAAACTGTTCTGATCAGAACATCACTCCGCATTCAAGCATCAAGACGCCGTCCGTTTCACATCGGGCGGCGTTTTTTTTGTTACAGCGTCGTCACCAATCGATGAATTTGCCCGTGATGTTCGTTTGAGCATCGCCTGAAAAGGCGCGGTTTTCTGCCGCGTTCGCCATCTTCTGAATATTCATATGAATGTCATGCTTCTGAAATCTTAGTGACAACGAAGCCGCGTATGATCGCTTCAATGTTCAAAACAACAAATTGAACGATCAAATGAATATTTCTGCGCGACAACGCGACATCATCGACATCCTGCGCCGCGACAGCTTTGTCTCCATCGACAAACTGGCAGAGCATTTTGACGTTACCCCGCAAACCGTGCGCCGCGACGTCAATATGTTAAGCGACGCCAATCTGGTGCGCCGTCGCCATGGTGGTGTTGAATATGCCGGTGAACCGGGCATGAACCTGTCCTATGACAGCCGCCAGGTCACCAATATCGCCGCCAAGCACGCCATATCCCTGCACGTCGCAAGCCTGATCCCCGACGGGGCATCGATCCTGATCGGGATTGGCAGCACGCTGGAACTGGTGGCGCTTAATCTTGTCGATCATCGCAACCTGACCGTGATTACCAACAACATGAATGCCGCGATGGCGCTGGGCAACAATACCGGCAACCGGATTGTCATTCCCGGCGGCACGCTGCGCCTGCCTGATCGCGATGTCATCAGTCCCGAGGCCGAGGCGATGTTTAACAAATACAAGGTCGATTTCGGCCTGTTTGGCGTCGGCGGGATCGAGCCGGACGGGACGTTGACCGATTTCGATCATCGCGAAGTATCCCTGCGCCAATCGATTGCGGGTAATTGCCGCAATTCCATCCTTGTTGCCGATCAATCGAAATTTGGCCGCCCCGCCCCGGCCAAGGGCGGACACATCACCGACCCGGACCTGATCGTGGTCGATGGCGTCCCGGGTGGCGTTTTCGATCCGTTGTTTGACCGCCAGGACGTTCGCGCACGTCTGCAAATTGCCAAAAGCGAAAATTACGAATGACTGACCAATCCCCCTTTATTCGCATCAATTCCGTGTCGCGCGTGTTTAACGGCGGCAATGGCGTGCATGACCTGTCACTCGACATTCCGCGCGGAAGCTTTGTTGTTCTGTTGGGCCCATCGGGCTGTGGCAAGTCGACGACCCTGCGTCTGATCGCCGGACTTGAAACCGCTGATCAGGGAAGCATCGCCATTGGTGGCAAGGACGTCACCAGTACCCCGCCGTCGAAACGCGGCCTGTCGATGGTGTTTCAGTCCTATGCTCTGTTCCCGCACTTGAGTGTGGCGGAAAACATCGTCTTTGGCCTGAAGGTCCGCAAAACCAAAAAGGACGAGATCAAGACCCGTCTTGAGGATGCGCTGCGCGTCACCGGCCTTGAAGGATATGAGGACCGCAAACCAGCCCAGCTTTCCGGCGGACAGCGCCAGCGTGTGGCATTGGCACGCGCGATTGTGGCCGGTCATCCGCTGTGCCTGATGGATGAGCCGTTATCGAACCTTGATGCCAAGCTGCGCCATGCGGTGCGCAAGGATATCCGTGATCTGCAACAGCGCCTTGGCATCACGGTTGTTTATGTCACCCACGATCAGACCGAAGCCATGAGCATGGCCGATATCGTCATTCTGATGAAGGATGGCCGGATCGAGCAGGTCGGTGATCCGGCGGATCTTTACCTTAAGCCCGCCACCGCCTTCGCCGCGGGCTTTGTCGGAAGCCCGCCCATGACGCTGATCCCGGCAAATGCCCTCCCGGCCGCGGTCATCCCCGAAGGATTTGCCGCCAACAACCTCACCTTTGGCATTCGCCCAGAAGATCTGGTCCTGAGCACCGATCCCAAAGCCATAAAAATCGGCATTCCTGCGACCGTCACAGGCAGTGAATTCCTAGGTGCGGAGACATTTGTTTTTGTTGCGATCCCGGGCACCGAGGGGGCCACCGCCCGTCTGCCCGGTCGCGTTGAAATTTCGCCCGGGACAAAAGTCTCGCTCAGTTGGGCTGGCGCTGCGGCCCACTGGTTTGATGGCGAAGGCGGTCATCGTCTGACACCGACGGTACCGGGCACATCAGCGCAAGATACCAAGATCACCTCTCAACCTGACACTGCAACTTCGACACTTTAACAGGGAACTTTTGTCCATGCGTAACATCGTAACCAGTGCTGCAATCGCAGCCGGACTGATGGCAACGGCGGCAAGCCCGGCCTTTGCCGCCACCGAGTTGACCATGTATTACCCGATCGCTGTTGGCGGCCCGCTGACCAACGTTATTGACGGCATGATCGAAGGTTTTGAGTCCGAAAACCCGGATGTCAAAGTCAACGCCATCTATGCCGGCAACTATGACGACACCCGTCTGCGTGCGGTTTCCGCCATCAAAAGCGGCGACCCGGCACAGCTTTCGGTCATGTTCTCGATCGACGTTTACGACCTGATCGAACAGGACCTGATTGTCCCGTTTGATGATGTTGTCAAAACCGCAGAAGACAAGGAATGGCTGAACGGCTTCTATCCGGCGCTGATGGCCAATGGTGATGTTGATGGCAAAACCTGGGGCATCCCGTTCCAGCGTTCGACCATTGTCATGTACTACAACAAGGACATGTTCCGCGCAGCCGGTCTTGATCCGGAAATGCCGCCGCAAACCTGGGAAGAACTGGTTTCCACCGGCAAGGCGCTTTCGAAAGACGGCAAATGGGGCCTGATGGTTCCGTCCACCGGTTACCCGTACTGGATGTTCCAGTGCTTTGCCATCCAGAACGGCAAGGAACTGATGAGCGGTGATGGCACCGAAACCTATTTCGACGATCCGGCCGTTGTCGAGGCACTGCAGTTCTGGCGCGACCTTGCAACCGAAGAAAAAATCATGCCGGAAGGCACCATTGAATGGGGCACCCTGCGCCAGGCCTTCGTTCAGGGTCAGACGGCCATGATGTGGCATTCGACCGGCAACCTTTCGGCTGTCAAACGAGAAGCACAGTTTGATTTCGGCGTTGCCATGCTGCCGAAACACAAACAGCCGGGCTCGCCGACCGGTGGTGGCAACTTCTATCTGTTCAAGGACTCAACCGATGAGCAGAAAGAAGCATCGCTGGCGCTGATCAAATACATGACCGCACCGGAACGTGCGGCAGAATGGTCGATTGCGACCGGTTATGTCGGCGTTACCCCGGCGGCTTACGAAACCGATGCGCTGAAATCCTATGTCGCGGACTTCCCGCCGGCACTGGTTGCGCGTGATCAGCTTGAAGTCTCGGTTGCCGAGTTCTCGACCTATGACACTGCACGTGTTCGCGAAGGTCTGAACAACGCCATCCAGGCGGCCCTGACCGGCGAGAAAACCCCGGAAGAGGCCCTTGGCGATGCCCAGGCCGAAGCCAACCGTCTTCTGCGGGCCTTCCACTAAGAACGCCCGATCTGCACGCCGAAGCGGGAACACCCCGCTTCGGCGCCTTTTCTTTGATGATTTTATTTATCCGTTTTGATCGCAGGACGTGCCGACCATGAACGAAATGGCCCGACTTCAAAAACGCAGGCTTGCGCTTTATGGCTGGATGCTGGCCGCACCGGCATTGGCACTCATGAGCCTGTTTGCCTTTTACCCGGCCATTGCGACTTTCTGGCACAGCCTGTTTACGCGCGGCACATCACGCCGCCCGTCGGTCTTTGCCGGGTTTGAAAATTATGGCGATCTGTTTGCCGACCCGACCTTTTGGACGGTAGCGACCAACAACCTGATTTATGCCGGGGTCACCATTCCGGTTTCGATTATCTTTGCGCTCGTCATGGCGCTTTGGGCCAACGCCCATATCCCGGCACGCTCGTTTGTGCGCAGTGCCTATTTCACCCCGACCATTTTGCCGATGATTGCCGCGGCCAATTTGTGGCTGTTTTTCTATACGCCCGACCTTGGCGTCATTGACCAGATCACCGGCTTTTTCGGCGCATCACCGACCAACTGGCTTGGTCAGCCGGAAACGGCACTTGCGTCCGTCATCATTGTGACGATCTGGAAAGAAGCCGGGTTCTTCATGATCTTTTATCTGGCCGCGCTTCAGACCATCCCGCCGGACCTTCGTGAAGCCGCCCGGATCGAGGGCGCTGGTCGCTGGACCTATACAAGGCGTGTGCTACTGCCACTTTTAATGCCTACCACGATCTTTGTCTTCGTCAATGCGATGATCAATTCGGTCAAACTGATCGACCATCTGTTCATCCTGACCAAAGGCGGGCCAAACAATGCGTCCAAGCTGATCCTTTATTGGATCTGGGAAATGGCATTTGCCTATTTCGACAGCCCGCATGCCGCCGCCATGACCATCCTTGTCTTACTCGCCCTTGGCCTTGTTGCCGTCGCGCAGTTCCGACTGGTTGAAAAACGGACCCACTACCGATGAACACAGACACCACCATTGCAAACACCAAACTCACCCTGCCCGATTTCGACAAGCTGCTTGATGCGATTGGTGCGTGGGTTCTGGCAATTGTCTGGATTTCACCATTGCTGTTTGCCGCCTGGGCGGCGTTACAGCCATCGGGCACGGCCCTTGGTCTGGATTTTTCCAACCCGTTGACGTTCGAGAACTTCACCTATGTCTGGGGGGCAGTGCCGTGGGGCGGGTATTTTGCCAATACCGTGATCCTCGTCACCCTGATCCTTGCGGGCCAGCTGGTGCTGTGTACCCTTGCCGGGTTCGCCTTTGCCCGGTTTGAATTCAAGGGCCGCGATACGGTCTTTATCCTTGTTCTGCTGCAGCTCTTTATCCTGCCGGAAGTCCTGATTGTCGAAAACTATGCCATCGTTTCCAAGCTTGGCCTGTTTGACACCGCCCTTGGCATCGGCCTGCCCTATATGGCCAGCGCGTTTGGCATTTTCCTGTTAAGGCAAGCATTCAAATCCGTCCCGGTCGAACTTGAAGAAGCCGCAAGGATTGAGGGATGCAGTTGGATGGGTGTTCTCTGGAAGGTTTATGTCCCTGCGGCCAAGCCGGTTTATCTGGCTTACGCGCTGGTCTCGATTGCCACGCACTGGAACAACTTCCTGTGGCCGTTGATTGTGACCAACTCGCCGGAAACCCGGCCGCTGACAGTCGGGTTGTCACTGTTTGGTGCGCCGGAAACCGGGGTAGATATCTCGGTCATCAGTGCTGCGACCATCATGACCATTGCCCCACTTCTGATCGCGTTCCTGATTTTTCAGCGGCAATTCATTCAGGCGTTCCTGCGAGCCGGTATTCGCTAGGCACCTGCCCCATGGTCGCTTCCGATCAAGGGTGTGTTCTCGATCTCTTTTCTTCACGGCGCGATTGCATCAGACTGGATCCTGCAACTGATCCCTGCAGGATGTATCTTCGCGCACCACGTGCGAAGAGCCACGCGATCTCCCCCGTACGTGGTGTGGCAGCAACATCTTGCGCCTTTCGGCGTCTTTCCCGAAGGGCTTTAACGCCCGGGCCTCCCACCCGGGCGTTTTCTTATGCCTATATGATGAATACCGGTCAGATGCGAATCCTCATTATTGAAATTAAAACTAATGCATTGACAATAAACAATTTTTAGATATCTGGTTGATGTAAATCAGGGTTTCACAACCCCGTTCTTGGTGTAGTACCCGGACCACCAAAATGGGAGAGACAAAATGAAATCCCGTCGTTTACTTACCAAAGCCCTTCTGTCGACCGTTGCGGCATGTGCCCTTGGCGGTGCGGCAATCGCGGCAGAACCAGCCGAACTTCGTGAAAGCGCGCTGGAATATTTTGAAGTCATTCCGTCGATGGTTCCGGCCATCGAAGGCAATGCCGTCACCCGTGAAAAGGTTGAGCTGGGCAAGATGCTGTTCTTTGAACCGCGCCTGTCTTCCAGTGCGATCATTTCGTGCAACACCTGCCACAACCTTGGCATGGGCGGGGATGACAACCTGGAAACCTCCATCGGGCATGGCTGGCAGAAAGGCCCGCGTAACGCTCCGACGGTTCTGAACGCCGTATTCAACGAAGCTCAGTTCTGGGACGGCCGTGCAGAAGACCTCAAGGCACAGGCCAAAGGCCCGGTTCAGGCCGGCGTTGAAATGGCCAGCACGCCAGAGCGTGTCGTGACGGTTCTGAAATCCATGCCGGAATATGTCGAACATTTCAAATCGGCATTCCCGGGCGAAGACGATCCGGTCACCTTTGACAATATGGCAAAGGCTATCGAGGCATTCGAGGCAACCCTGATCACCCCGGCATCCCGGTTTGACCAGTTCCTTGAAGGCAACGACACCATCATGACCGAAACCGAGATGACCGGTCTTGAACTGTTCATCGATACCGGCTGCGCATCCTGCCACAACGGGGTCAATGTCGGCGGTACCGGTTACTATCCGTTCGGTGTTGTCGAACAGCCGGGCTCCGAAGTCCTGCCGCCAGATGACAAGGGCCGCTTTGCTGTCACCCAGACCGCAAGTGACGACTATGTCTTCCGTGCAGGTCCGCTGCGTAACATCGCACTCACCGCACCTTATTTCCATTCCGGCAAGGTCTGGGATCTGGAACAGGCGGTCGCGATCATGAGCAGCTCGCAGCTGGGTGCAGAACTGTCTGATGACGAAGTCAAGGCAATCACCGCCTTCCTTCAGACCCTGACAGGTCAGGAACCGCAGGTCACCTACCCGATCCTGCCGGTCAGCTCCAAAGACACGCCAAAACCGGAAGCCATGATCGCCAACTGATCATAAGCCAAACCGAACTTGCGAAACCCCGCCAGACAAACATGGCGGGGTTTTTCTTTTCCCAATAGACCTCAAAGAAAAACCGGCCCCTGCAAAGCAGGGACCGGTTGGGTCGCACGCAAGCTAGGCTTGCCGGGGTCGGGGGAACTGTGTGCGACCATCTCAAAAATTCCAAAGGCACCTAGTGACCGCCACCACCACCCGCCATGGCGCGTGGTGGCTTGGCAAAGGGCAGCAACAGAAATGCAAAGACAAAGGCCGCTGCCATTGCCAAATAGACGTCATTAAATGAAATGATCGAGGCTTCGCGATTGACGATGCCGACGATGAATTTCATTGCCGCTGCATGCGGGTCCGGCAGGCCCATCTCGCTATAGCGCGCCGTGATGGTCGCCAGATAGTCCTTGAACGCGGTGCTGGCCGGGTTGATATGATCGGACAGGATCGAGAAATGATAATCGATCCGTTTATCAAGCAACGTATTGATCGCAGCCATACCAATCGCCCCGCCCAGATTACGCATCAGGTTATAAAGCCCGCTGGCGTTTTTGATCTTTTCCGGCGGCAAGGTGCCAAGGGCCAGATTGGTCACCGGCAACATGCAAAACATCAACGCCGCCCCACGCACGACCTGCGGCCAGATCAGCTCGTTAAAGGAAACCTCGCTGGTATTAAACCCGTGCATGGCAAGACCCGCGGCAAAAAGCGCAAGCCCGATGCCCAGCACCACGCGCGGCGGATATTTCGCTGTCATCTTCCCGGCAATCGGTGCCGACAGGAATTGGGTAATCCCTGTCACCGCCATGATCACGCCGATCTCAAGACTGTCATAGCCCCGCACGCGGCCTAGCATCAGCGGCATGACATAGACACTGCCATATAGCCCTACACCAAGCGTAAAGCTGAACACACAGCCCATGGTGAAGTTGCGATCAGCAAAGGATTTCAAATCCACAATCGGCTTGTCATAGGTAAACATCCGCCAGAAGAAATAGATCCCGGCAACAATGCATGTGATCGTGCCGTATATGATGGCGGTTTCATCAAACCAGTCATCCTTGGGACCCTCATCAAGGACATATTCCAGACTGCCCAAAAACACTGCCATCGACAAAAGCCCGCGCAGATCAAAGCCCTTGAGCAACCCAATATCACCACGGTCCACGCGCAGTGTCATGGCGACCACGGCCGCAATCATAAGGCCGGGAATAACATTGATCAGAAACAGCCAGTGCCAGGAGAGTGACTGGGTCAAAAACCCGCCAAGGGTCGGACCGATCGTCGGGGCCATGGTGGCGATCAACCCGGTCATGACCGAAGCTGCATTACGCTTTTCTGGCGGGAAGATGATGTAGGTCGTGGCAAAGACGGTCGGGATCATCGCCCCGCCCAAGAAACCTTGCATCGCGCGGAACCAGATCATGCTTTCAATCGACCATGCAAAGGCCGATGCCACCGACATCACCGTGAAGCCAAGCGCAGAAATCACGAACAGCCAGCGCGTTGACATCAGGCGCGACAGAAACCCCGATAGCGGGATCATCACCACTTCGGCAATCAGATAGCTCGTCTGGACCCAGCCGATTTCATCCGGGCTCGCCGACAGACCCGCCTGAATGTTTTCAAGCGAACTGGCAACGATCTGAATATCAAGGATCGCCAGAAACATGCCGACAACCATCGCCACCCAGCCGACAAACTGGGCGGTTTCCATCGGACGTGTTTCAGATTGGGTGTGCACTGCCGGGCTGGCGGTTGCCATCAGTTAAGCTCCGAAAGTTCCGCAGTCGGGACCACACCGCGGGCAAGGCCAACACCAGCAAGTTCTTCTTCGCCATTGGCATTGCGGGTATCGACATTGACCACCACCGACAAGCCCGGTCGCAATGCCTTGGCCCATTCGCTGTCATCAAGCTCGATCCGTACCGGTACACGCTGGGTGATTTTGGTAAAGTTGCCAGTCGCGTTTTCCGGTGGCAGCAGGCTGAACTGCGCGCCAGTAGCCGGGGCAAAACTTGCGATATGGCCGATAATCTCGGCATCCGGGAAGGCATCGACTTCAACCGCTACTTTCTGGCCCGGTGCCATATGGCTGATCTGGGTTTCCTTGAAGTTGGCAACAATATAAGTGCCCGGAAGCGGCACCAGAACCAGAAGCTGCTCGCCCGGCTGGACCAAGGCACCGGTCTGAACCGAACGGTTGCCGACCACACCATCAAACGGCGCATAAATGCGGGTATCATCAAGCGCCTGCTGCGCCAGATCACGGGCGGCTTCGGCCTGCCTTACGGCACGTTCGGCCTCGATCTTCTGAGCGCGCAAAACGCCAAGACGGCCTTTTTCGACGGCCAAAGTTGCATTGGCTGCGGCCACCTGTGCCTGAGCGGTCTGGCGATCGGCCTTGGCGTAATCAAACTTCTGACGGCTGGCCGCACCCTTTTTGACCAAATCGTCATAGCGTTTGAAATCATCACTGGCGCGTTCCAGTTCGACGCGTGCAATATCAACGTTGGCTGCTGCCTGTTTGATCGCTGCATCCTGAAGGGTGATCTGTTCTTCCATGGTGCCCACGGCAGACCGGCGCGCTTCAAGAGCTGCTTCGGCTTCGGCCAGTTCAAGGCGGAAATCCTCATCCTTGATGGTCAGAAGCAGATCGCCCTTGTGCACCGGCTGGTTTTCCGCCACCCGCAAATCACCAACATATCCCGATACCTTGGGCGATACGGCGACCTCATCGGCCTGCAGATAGGCGTTATCGGTACTTTCATGGTACTGACCTTCGGTCACCCAGTAGTACCCGTAATATCCACCGCCACCGATAATCGCTGCTGCGATCAGGGGCAGAATGATTTTCTTCACACTCATTGCCTGATTTTTCCTTTTGGTATTGATCAGTACCATTTATGAATTTATGGTACTAACCAGTACCAAACGTCAAGTCCGGAATCGGAAAACCCCTGTGTCAGACGCCAAGAAGATTGATCCCAGAACCCTGAAACGTCGCGAAGCCATGATCGAAGCCGCGCGCGAATTGTTTTGCGAACATGGGCTTGCGGGTACGACACTGGAAATGATCACGGCCGAGGCTGGTGGATCACGCCGCACGATTTACGAACTGTTTGGCAACAAGGATGGGGTGTTTGAGGCCGTCATTCGCGATTGCACGGGCCGAGTCACGTCAATGCTGGCCGATCTCGATCTGGCGCAAAAGCCGTTGCGCGATGCCCTGATCGAGTTTGGTGAAACCCTGATGACGATGCTGACAACATCCGACACCATCCGCTATTTGCGTCTTTATCTTTCGGAAGTGCCGCGTTTCCCGCATTTGGGGAAAGTTTTTTATGAAAGCGGCCTAATGACGGGTCGGCGGATCATTACCGACTATTTCGAAAACCAGATGGCTTTGGGCAATTTCCCAAAGGGCAATGCCGCCCAGGCCGCGGTATTTTTCACCAGCCTGCTTAAGGCCGATTACGATTTTCGTCAGATGACCTATGTTGGCTGGGAACCGCAGGCCAATGACCTGCACGAACATGTCATTGCTGCTGTTGATATGTTTTTACGGGGTTACGGGTTTGATCCCGCGAACATGACGTCCTGAATGGTTCTTCGTAAACTGCGGCAATGCGTTGGCACAAAACATGGTCCCCCGACCCCGTTTCCGCAGCATTGCCGAACCTGTTAATCAAACAGGGTCAACAACCGCCATGCGATCGGGGCGAGCATCGTAATGATCCCGACCCACATCATCACCACACCCCAATTACGATCACGATTGGTAAAGCCAAAACCAAGCAGGCAAAAACCAAACACGCAGGTGATCAGGACGATGATGTTTTCATTTGTCATGTTCATGACAGTTCCCCTTTGATGGAGTCCCGGTTACCGGAGTCTCCCCCTGTTCACCGGCATTACCATCACGATATCGCTTAACTGACCGTCCGGTCATTGATCCGGATCAGAAAAATCAATCGCGTGAAGCCGATAGAACGTTTTTTCGAACGTCTCGTCGAATTTGCCTAAACGATCAGGATTATTGATCTTTTTGGCAACAAAAATCGCCAGACCAGGCCACGGTAAGGCGCAGAATTCCGGGTTTCGTGCCCCTCATCACATTGTTGTATCCCAGCCCTCTTTGATTTTCCGGTGGCTTACTGTATGTTGCGCACTCCCGACGCGGCCAGGGCGCTCCCTCGCGCGCCGGAAGACAGAGATTTAACCATCTTGAATGGCAGCCGCGCTGTATATCGGCCGCGGCCAGCAAGGGAGTATTCTATGAGCAAGATTCAAGTTAAGAATCCGATCGTCGAACTTGACGGCGATGAGATGACCCGGATCATCTGGGACTTCATCAAAAACAAACTGATTCTGCCGTATCTCGACGTTGACCTGAAATACTACGATCTTTCGGTTCAGAAACGTGACGAGACCGACGACCAGATCACCATTGATGCGGCAAACGCCATCAAGGAACACCGCGTTGGTGTCAAATGCGCAACCATCACCCCCGATGAGCAGCGCGTCGAAGAATTTGATCTGAAAAAGATGTGGAAGTCGCCGAACGGCACCATCCGTAACATCATTGGCGGTACCGTTTTCCGTCAGCCGATCATCTGCTCGAACGTTCCGCGTCTGGTTCCGGGTTGGACCCAGCCGATCGTTATCGGCCGTCACGCATTTGGTGACCAGTACCGCGCGACCGACTTCAAGGTTCCGGGCGCAGGTAAACTGACCATCAAGTTCCAGCCGGCAGACGGTGGCGAAGCTATCGAGCACGAAGTCTTTGACTTCCCGTCCTCGGGCGTTGCCATGTCGATGTACAACCTTGATGACAGCATCAAGGGCTTCGCACGTGCTTGCATGAACTATGGTCTGTCGCTCGGTTGGCCGGTTTACCTGTCGACCAAGAACACCATCATGAAAGCCTATGACGGCCGCTTCAAGGACCTGTTCGAAGAAGTCTTCCAGACCGAATTCAAAGACAAGTTCGAAGCAGCTGGCATCACCTACGAACACCGCCTGATCGATGACATGGTTGCATGTGCGATGAAATGGAACGGCGGTTTCGTTTGGGCTTGTAAGAACTATGACGGCGACGTTCAGTCCGACACCGTTGCACAGGGCTTCGGCTCGCTCGGTCTGATGACCTCCGTTCTGATGACCCCGGATGGGCAGACCGTTGAAGCAGAAGCTGCACACGGCACCGTGACCCGTCACTATCGCCAGCACCAGCAGGGCAAAGAAACCTCGACCAACCCGATTGCGTCGATCTTTGCCTGGTCGCAGGGTCTTAAGTACCGTGGTGAGTTCGATGGTACCCCGGAAGTCGTCAAGTTTGCTGAAACCCTTGAAAAAGTTTGCGTCGACACCGTCGAAGCCGGCTTCATGACCAAGGATTTGGCACTCTTGATCGGCCCGAACCAGAAATGGCTGACCACCAACCAGTTCCTCGATAAACTGGACGAAGGTCTGAAAGCTGCAATGGCCTGATCCATCTGATCAGACTGGCAGTTTTGCCAACACGTAAAACCCCTGCCGGGCAACTGGCAGGGGTTTTCTTTTTCCTATCGGATCACTGACGCCTGGACAAAAAGAACCCCGCTGGCGGGGGACCAAGCGGGGTGTAAGTTGCTGCGGCCCAGGCTCAGGCCGCTGCGGTCAAAGCAGGATCAGCTGCTTTGAACTGGGACCTCTTAGGCGGCTATGTCTCCGGTGTCACCGGTGTCACCCGTATCGCCTGTATCTCCTTCATCACCTGTGCCAGCGGTATCACCGGTTTCTCCGGTATCGCCCGTGTCACCAGCATCGCCAGTTTCACCGGTGTCACCTGTACCGTCCGTCTCGCCAGCATCACCCGTTTCGCCCGTGCCACCGGTATCACCAGTGTCTCCAGCGTCACCCGTATCGCCGGTATCACCGGAATCCGGCTCACCATCGTCAGGCGTATCGCTGTCATCACCGGCGCCAGGACCCGTCAGGTCTTTCCAGCCTTTGGTTATGATGTCGCGCTCAACATCGGGATCGACATCCGGCCCGGTCGCCGCGCCAAAGACACGCTGGATACCCGGTGGAAGCGCGCCGGCAAGGCCCGGTGCGCTTGCAATACCAGGAGGTGCGCCTTTTTCACCGGCAACACCGCGCCCTGCGGCAGATGCCCCGCGCCCAACGCCCCCGGCCTGCATACCCAGACCCTTGGCGTTGGAGCGCGCTGCTGCACTATTTCCCGGCGCATCGGCACTGTTGCCTTTGCCACCGCCGTTACCACCGGCATTTCCACTATTGCCCGGACCATCCGGCCCGGAATTACCGTTGCCGCCACCGGGACCACCACCATTCCCGCCGCCGTTGCCACCGCCAGGACCGTCATTGCCATTGCCGTTGCCACCGGGACCGCCGCCATTGCCGCCACCGTTACCACCGCCATTTCCACCGCCGTTTCCATTACCGCCAGCGTTGCCGTTGCCACCACCGTTGCCGTTACCGCCGCCATTGCCGTTACCTTGGGCAAACGCGGTTTTGGACGTCAGGTCAACTTTGGAGACATCAAATGAAAGGGGCGTGACCACCAATGCAAAGGCGCCAAATCCGAGAATGCCTGCTGTGGCAATCCGGGTGCGCAGTGTTTTCTTTTCTGTGATCAACATTGTTTGCTCCACTTCCATGCAGTGAAATTCGCGTTCATTTGACAGGACAACGCATGGGCAGCGATTTTTCTTCCCATGACCCTGAAATTATTTTTCCCGACATTTTTTTGATCACCGAGGGAAGAAACAGCCACGCCCCGTCGTTATATGACCAATAAGACCAAAAATTTGCGCCTTCGATCATGGATGGGACGTTTGGTTTGGACATTGCTTTACGAAAAGAGCTTGCAGAACTTCTGCCACGCGCATTGCGGTTTGCGCGTTCGCTGACACGTGATGCTGTCGCGGCAGAGGATCTGGTGCAAACGGCCTATATAAAGGCCGTCGAGCGTATTGCTCAATTTGAACAGGGCACGCGCCTTGATAGCTGGCTCTATCGCATCATCCAGACGAGCTGGATTGATGAAAAGCGCCGCGATCAGCGTCAGGGCAATGTGATCTCGTTCGAAGATGCGCGCGAAACGGCCCTTCCCGGCCTGAAACATGGCGGGACGGATCGAATGTTCCTGCAGGCCGCTTTGGCTTCGCTTGCCGAAGAACAACGCGCCGCACTGACATTGGTCCTGATCGAAGGATACAGCTATCGCGAAGCCGGTGACATCCTTGGCGTGCCCGACGGCACCGTCATGAGCCGGGTCGCCAGAGCCAGAAAGACACTTGCCTCGCTCCATGATGACGACGGCAAAGCAACAGACAAAGACAGCATTCAAAGAGGTTCGTCATGAGCAAGGAACTGGAAGATCAGGACTACGTTTTGCTGTCTGCCTATATTGATGGCGAACTGGTCCCGACCGAATGTCGCGAACTTGAAGACCGGATCGCTAAATGCCCGGTCATGACGCGACAGTTCAACATCATGGCCGGTCAATCGGTTGTCCTGCGCAATCAGGCCGAACGCTTGCTGGCGGATCGTGTTTATCCGGAACTGGCCCAGGACATCGAAGATATCCTTGATCAGAAAAAGCCCGCTTCTCGCCACTTCGTTGAAAAAAGCGAGATTGAGGCACGCGGCCAAAGCCAGTCTGCGGCAAACAACAACAAGCCGATCTGGACCGGCATTGGCGCGGCGGCGGCTGTCCTTCTGGCATTTGTCGGTGGCAACTGGTTTAACGAAACGTCGCGCGACGCGGGCGTTGCTGACATTGCCGCGAACACGGCACCGTCGGCGTTTTATTCCCCTGTCAACAATCCGGTGCTGGATGAAGAAATCAGCATGACGCTTGAGAAAACGCTGAGCGGGGATATTCGTCATGTCTCGCTAGGCACTTCGCCCAATACCGATGGTGCGGTTGAAATCGAACCCTTGCGGACCTTCCGCCAGGGCGGCCTGTTCTGCCGGGAATATCACGTTACGTTTCCCGCTGATCGTACCGAAAGCGGCCCGGACGGTTTCTTTGGACGTGCGTGCCGTACCGAAGACGGCAAATGGGAAACGGTTTATCGCCTGATCCCGGGCATCGAGCTTCCAGCACTTGATGGCGAAAACGACACCACACCAAAACAAAAACTTTGAAATACACAGGCAGCGATGCGAGGCTCTTTGTCGCTGCCTGTTTTTGTATGTGCGACCAGAACAGTCGAGTGAGAGAACAAGGGCGAAAACGCCCGTTGATAAAAAGAATGAGCAGGATCAGACGAATGAGATTGCCAAGCTATCAGCGCCCGATGACGGCGCTTTTTTACGTTGTAAGCCTTTCATTGCTTGGGGCCTGCCAGACGCTCGATACAATCGGCCAATCTCTGAACAGCCTGAATGACGGTCTTGGCCAATATGCCGAGAAAACCGAAAATACCGGCCCGGCTCTTTCGACCGCAACCCTGCCCGACTTCGGCATTGGCGATGCCTTTGTCTATGACAACGGCCGGGCGATTTATGTCGAGGACATAAAGGGTGAGAACATCCTCTGGAACGGTGGTGGCGATTACCTTTTTGAAATGAGCCGCGATTTCACCGGCCCGATCCTTGACTGGTCCTACACCGATGATGAAGACCGCAAACGTTCCGGTTCGGCGATGGTCAAGGAGGGTGCTGGCACCATCTGGCCTCTTCAATATGGCACCCATGTCCGCATTTCAACGCGGTCAGCAAATGTTGATCCCGACACTGGCTCGGTCAACGAGTATGATCAGTGGCTAACCTGCATGGTTCCCGCAACAGAAACGGTCGAAGTTCCCGCCGGCACCTTTGACACCTTCGTGATCGAATGTTCGCGCTATTACAAACAATGGTGGATGCAAACGACCCGTTGGTGGTACGCGCCCGACATCGGCTTCTATGTCAAACGCGACCGTAAATGGAATTCGGGAAGCGATCACAGCGAAGAACTGATGACGTATGGTCCGGCCCCGGCAAAGATCGCCCAACCGGCACAGGATATCCTCGCCGAAACGGTGCAGCAGTCACTTGAAAACAACAATTCCGGCGACGCCCAAACCGCCACTTACGGTGCCCTAGAAATAGCGATCACGCCGCTCAAAACGGTTCAAACCGAAAAGGGCATTTGGTGTCGGACCTATCGTCAGGAACTGACAGCGCGCAACCGCACCAGCACACAAATCAAATCGGCCTGCCGGATGAATGATCGCTGGGTGATTGAAGACGAAGTTGCCGAGGCCGTTGAAGCCGAAACCAGTGGATCCTGACAACAGATCGTCATTTCAGGCAAAAGCCGCCTTTAAAATAGCAAAACGCCCTGACCAGCGACAATCAGGGCGTTTTGCATTTTCTGGTATCTAAAGTGCCTGATGTTACGACGCAGCCTTACGAACAAAAGTCCCGCGCTGATAGTCGTCAAAGGCCTGCATCAGTTCTTGCTTGCTGCTCATCACAAACGGTCCATAGCGCACCACCTGCTCGTGGATCGGGCGTGCGGCGATCACCAGCATCCGGCCTCCATCTGCCCCGCCTTTAAGCGTGACACCATCACCATCTTTCAAAATCGCCAGGTGATGGGTCGGGACATCCTTGCCACCAACAACCGCGTCACCGACAAAGACATAGACCACGGCCGTATGCCCCTCGGGCAGCGGAACGGTGACCTCTGCCCCGGCATCAAGCTTGGCATCGACAAAGACCGGGTCGGTCGAAATACCGTTGATCGGGCCGGTTGCCCCATGCATTGAACCGGCAAGAAGACGCAACTGCGCACCCTCAGCTGGCGAGATTTCCGGCAGTTCATCGGGCTCCATATTCTGGTAGCGCGGGTCGATCATCTTGTCCTTGGCGGGCAGATTGATCCAAAGCTGGAAGCCCTGCAAAAGACCGTTTTCCTGTTCAGGTGTTTCGGAATGTACGATCCCGCTTCCGGCCGTCATCCACTGACCGCCGCCCGAACGCAAAACGCCCTCATTGCCCATGCTGTCCTTATGGCGCATTGCACCTTCGACCATATAGGTCACGGTTTCAAACCCGCGATGGGGATGCTCGGGGAAGCCTGCGATATACTCATCCGGATTATCGGTCGAAAGTGAGTCAAGCATCAGGAACGGATCAAGCATATCAAGCTTCGGCGTCCCGATCGAACGGCGCAGCGACACACCCGCGCCATCGGACGTATCCATCGCGCGCAAGACCCGCTCAACAGCCCGTGCGTTTTTTACAGATTCAGACATTTCAAAATCTCCTGTGCCATCGGCAATCCTGCCAGACAAATTTTCATGACAGGCATGGTCGCACAAAACTGTCGCCGAACAAGGCCCAATCAGGCATCTGATTGTTTATCAGATGGCAACAAAAAAAAGGCAGCGCAGGAACCCTGCACTGCCTAGATCGCTTGAACGAGTGGCTGAAATCAGCCAGCAAGCTTTGCTGCAAGTTCTGCAACATGCTTGCCCTGGAACTTGGCGATGGCCAGTTCGTTGGCGGACGGCTGACGGGAACCGTCGCCACCGGCAAGGGTGGTCGCGCCATAAGGCGTACCGCCGGTGATTTCATCCATGTTGCTCAGTTCCGGGCAGCTATAGGGCACACCGGCGATGACCATGCCATGGTGCATCAGGGTGATATGGGTCGAGGTGATGGTGGTTTCCTGACCGCCATGCTGGGTCGCGGTGGATGCGAAAACAGAACCGACCTTGCCGATCAGTTTGCCTTCTGCCCACAGACCGCCGGTCTGATCGAGGAAGTTACGCATCTGGGATGCCATGTTGCCAAAGCGGGTCGGCACGCCAAAGATGATCGCATCGTAATCGGCCAGTTCAGCCGGGGTTGCGACCGGTGCGGCCTGATCAAGCTTGGCACCAGCGGACTTTGCGACGTCTTCGGGCATGATTTCCGGAACGCGTTTGACATCAACATGCGTGCCAGCAACACCGCGTGCGCCTTCTGCCACCGCGTTTGCCATCGTCTCGATATGTCCGTACATCGAATAGTAAAGAACCAGTACTTTTGCCACGTTGGCCTCCTTGGTGAATAAATTTTCGCCACATGATGGCGTCAGATTGTCCGTCTGAAAACGGCCAGCTTGGAAACAAACTGTTCGTGATCAGGACGAAACGCGATCAGAAAAGCCGTCAGGCGTCCGGATTACGCGCGAGGTATTGAACAACCTGATCGGGGAAATCGGTGAAGATGCCATCAATCCCGGCATCATCGAAAATCGCCTTGAGCGCGATCTGCATATCCCCCGCCCATTTCGGCAACTGATCGGCCCGAAGCGTATAGGGATGCACCTTCAATTGCGCCCGCTGGGCGGCGATCAGGGTCGGCGTCATGATCGCCGTGCCATTTTCGCTCAGTCCGCTGATCACCTGCGGCAACCACGGACCGATACCATCGACGACACGTGCCATCTCGACAACGCCTTCATCGGATTTCAGATAGTCGTAATCCGTGCCTTCCGGCGGGCCCCAGCGGTTTTCACCCAGAAGCTGCACCAGTTTGCCCTGATAATTGAGCTCTTCACGGATACGCTTGGTTTCCGCCCAGTCAAAGCACTGCACAAAAGCATTTGAATCCGGATTGTTATAGCCCCACTGCTCCATCACCGTGATGACGGTTTTGGCGATATCCTGCCCTTCAGCGTGGTGGAAAGCCGGGTCCTTGATTTCCGGATAGATGCCAACATCGCGCCCGGTGGAATGGTTCAGGCCCTGAACGAGTTTGATTTCCTCTTCAAGGGTCGGGATCTTGAACATCCCGAAATCGCCCGGGAAGCGATCTTCGTAGACCTGCTTGCCGGTATCGGCCTTGAACCGTTCGGTCACATTCAGGGTCTTGAGCTCAGCCAGCGTGAAATCAATCGCGTAATAACGCCCGTCTTCACGTTTGCGATCGGGGAATTTTTTGGCAACATCGGTGGTGGTATCGATATGGATGTCATGCAGGATGACCGGAACACCATCCTTGGACAGAACCACATCCTGTTCGATGTAATCCGCCCCCATGCCATAGGCCAAAGCCTTGGCCGGCAGGGTATGTTCGGGCAGATATCCCGACGCCCCCCGATGGGCGATCACCACCATTTCCTGATCAAGTGCCTGTGCATTGGCGGAATTCATCTCACCAGTCACAGGCATCATGGTTGCGGCGGCAAGTCCGCCAAACGCAAGCAGGGTCGACTTGATCAATTTGCTCATCTGCATCCCGGGTTTCCTTATCCAGTGTCCTTTTGTGATCAAGGACTATAGGCGGGGTTTGGTATTACAAAAACGCATCCCCGCGTCTTGCACGCAATCTTCATCAAACTGTTACCTAGGGTCAAAACGCCAGTCTAGCGGTTAAGTTCCCCGGTCATGCGATCCAGCCCGTCAAGGGTCAGGGGGAACATCCGCCCTTCCATCAGTTTGTGCATGATCTGGATCGATTGATGGTGCCGCCACCAGTTTTCCGGTTGCGGATTGATCCAGGCCGCATGTTCAAAATGATCAAGCAATCGCTGTATCCAGACAGCACCGGCTTCGGCATTCCAGTATTCCACAGCACCACCGGGATAGGTAATTTCATAGGGGCTCATTGTGGCATCGCCAACGATCACCAGCTTGTAATCCGCGCCATAGGTATTGATGACATCCCATGTCGAAACCTGATCATTCCAGCGCCGCGCATTGTCCTTCCACAACCCTTCATAGGGGCAGTTGTGGAAGTAGTAATATTCAAGGTGCTTGAACTCGGTTTTGACCGCTGAAAACAGTTCTTCACAGACCTTGATGTGATCATCCATTGATCCACCAATATCAAACAGCATCAACACCTTGACTGCGTTATGACGTTCCGGGCGCATCTGAACATCAAGCCAGCCCTGACGCGCGGTAGATGTAATGGTGCTCAGCAGATCAAGCTCGTCCGCCGCCCCGGTCCGCGCCCATTTGCGCAGGCGCCGGAGTGCCACCTTGATGTTGCGCGTGCCGATCTCGACACTGTCATCAAGGTTCTTGAATTCCCGCTTGTCCCAGACTTTGACCGCCCGACGATGCCGGGATTTATCCTGCCCGATCCGCACCCCTTCCGGGTTATAGCCATAAGCACCAAACGGCGATGTTCCGGCCGTGCCGATCCATTTATTGCCGCCCTGATGGCGACCCTTTTGTTCTTCAAGACGCTGCTTAAGCGTCTCCATCAGCTTTTCCCATCCGCCAAGAGCTTCGATCTCGGCCTTTTCTTCGTCACTCAGGAATTTCTCGGCAAGCTTGCGCAACCATTCGTCGGGGATTTCAGTCTGCTCGACCTCGTCCATCCCCTCTGTCAGGTCGATCACGCCTTTGAAATGCTCGGAAAATACGCGATCGAACTTATCAAGGTGGCGTTCATCCTTCACCAAGGCCGAACGCGCCAGATAATAGAAATCCTCAACCGAATAGCCTGCCAAGCCCTTCTCAACGGCCTCAAGCAAGGTCAAATATTCGCGCAAACTGACCGGAATGCGCGCATCTTTCAGCTTATAGAAAAAGCCAATAAACATCAGAACCTTCCCGCTCCAGCCAAACGCCCTGCCGCTACAGACAAAACCTTTACGGTATTTGACGGATTTCCATACAACCGAATAGTGGACAAAGACGCGTCCTTCGGGCACGTTGCGCGCGCAATAGCCGGACGATCCAGGCCCGGCGTAACAACAATAAATTCGCGAGCAGATTTTTGATGACTGATTTTCTCTATGGCTTTGTGATCATTGCCGTAATCATCCGCTTTGTGACGCTTGGCATTTCCAAACGCAATGAAGCGCGCCTGCGGGCGGCCGGTGCGACCGAACATGACAGCGCAACGACCAGGCTTCTGACCATTGCCCATATCGGCTTTTACCTTGCCTGCTTTGTCGAGGGTTTCTATCGCGCGGCCCCCATCGATACCGTCACCTATGTCGGGATCGGTTTGTGGGTTGTGTCGATTGTCGTGCTTGCCGGCGTGATTGCGACCTTGCGTGATCTGTGGACGATCAAACTGATCATCGCGCCCCATCACGAAATCCGCACCAGCGTCCTTTATAAAATCTGCAAGCATCCCAATTACTTCCTGAACATCGCCCCTGAATTGCTGGGCTTTGGCCTTGCCCTTCAGGCATGGGGCACATTGATCGTTGGTTTGCCGATCTATGCCGCCATCCTCTGGCGTCGCATCCGGGCCGAAGAAACCGCAATGAAGGCGACTTTCCCCGCCTATTAAAGCTGGAACTAGTGCCCTTCGCGCCGCGCCATGAAGGCAAGCCGTTCAAACAGATGTACGTCCTGCTCGTTCTTGAGCAACGCACCATGCATCGGCGGCACGGCCGTCTTGGCATCCTTGGCCCGAAGTGCTTCGGGTGGCAGGTCTTCGGCCATCAGAAGCTTCAACCAATCCAGAAGCTCGGAGGTTGATGGCTTTTTCTTGAGGCCCGAGACCTCGCGCATGTCATAGAAAAGGTTCAGTGCCTCGGCCACCAGACGTTTCTGGATGCCGGGGTAATGCACCTCGATGATTTCGGCCATGGTGTCCACATCCGGGAAGCGGATGTAATGGAAGAAACAGCGGCGCAGAAAGGCGTCGGGCAGTTCCTTTTCATTGTTTGATGTGATGATCACGATCGGGCGGTTGGTCGCCTTCACCGTCTGCTGCGTCTCATAGACAAAGAACTCCATGCGATCGAGTTCCTGAAGCAGGTCATTGGGGAACTCGATATCGGCCTTGTCGATCTCGTCAATCAGAAGAACCGGTGCTTCGCCGTCTGCCTCAAAGGCTTCCCAAAGCTTGCCCTTGACGATGTAGTTGCCGATGTCATGGACGCGCTCATCGCCCAGCTGACTATCCCGCAGACGCGACACCGCATCATATTCATAAAGTCCCTGCTGGGCACGCGTGGTCGATTTGATCGACCAGGTAATCAGTTTCTTGCCAAGTGATTTGGCTATTTCCTCGGCCAGAACGGTCTTGCCGGTGCCTGGCTCGCCTTTGACCAGAAGTGGACGCTGCAACGTGATCGCGGCATTGACCGCCACCATCAGATCTTCGGTTGCGACGTAATTTTCCGTACCCTGAAACTTCATTTTTGCCCTGCAACACAAGTTGACGTTTGCGTTAACTTAGGATGCATCAGGCACGACAGCAAGCACCGGTTTTCACACAACCGCCTCCCGCCACCGCCCCACCAAAGCAGCCTCACAAACTGGCGTCGACCATAAAACACCGACCTGAACGGGCCCTCCCGCTTCAATCCATTTCATGACTATTGGTCATTACAAAAATTTCACTTGTTCCGACCGAATGCCAAAACCGGGTTTAGCCAACACCTAAACATTGTAGTATTTTTGTAATTCAATAACTTATAAGATATGAAAAATAGAAAATCCGGAGGAAAAGGACCGGTCTCAAATGACCGAGAAATACCTTAATTGGGGAATTGCAAGGTATGCTCCTTAAAAACCACCAAATCATGTCTTCGCAGAACTTCGATGATGCGCGCGCATTTTGGGCAGAGATGATTCCGGGGGACACAATAAGCCTGCTTGGCAAAAAGCAGGAAATTGATGCCGAGATAAATGGGCTGACACTTGGTGATCTGAGCCTGGTTTACGCCAATTTTGGTGATTGTGACGTCCATATCCAGTCGAGTGAAAGTGAAAGCAACTCGCTTTATCTGCTCTTGCCAATGCATGGAACTGGACACTGCAAACATCTCGGTCAGGAATTCGAGCTCTCAACAGATCAGGGGCTTATTCGTGACATGCGACGTCCCCTTTCGGCGACCGAATTGCAGTTCGCGACACTCGGGGTCAGCATTCCAATCGACAAGCTTGAACGCCATTACCGGTTGATGGTTGAGAACACGGCCAGCCAGATCAAGCTGGACTTCGATTGCAGACTTGATCTCGGCTCCGAAGCCGGACGGCACTTGCGCAACACAATGACCTTCATTGCCAACTCCTTTGATGGCGTCATGGACGGCTCCGGCAATGCAAAAATTGTCGATCAGTTTCAAGACTTCCTGCTTACCAATACGCTGCTCTCGCTTCCCAATTTCAACGCCGACATTGACCGTCAACTGGCAAAAACCGTTGCTGTTCCTCATTATGTAAAACGGGCACGCGATTACATTCAGGCCCATGCGGATCAATCAATCACCATCGAAACGTTGGTTGAGCATGCAGGTTGCAGTTACCGAACCCTGCAAAGGGCCTTTGGCAATGTCTATGATATGGCCCCCATGACCTATCTGAAAACGGTCCGGCTTGAGCGCGCGCATGAAGATTTGATGAATGCATCGCACGGGGAAACCATCACCGATATTGCCACCCGCTGGGGCTTTACCCATCTGTCCCGGTTTGCCAAAAGTTATGTCAAACAGTATGGCGTTCTGCCATCTGAAACACTTCGCCACCGCGATTAGGCACAGTCTTTGCGGTCTTCAGAATTATCAGCTTCTGCGCAGCGCACTGGCGGGGCTTTCACCGTACCAGTCGCGATAGGACCGCGAAAAGTTGCTGACATGGGCAAAGCCGACGGCGGCGGCAACCTGTTTGACGCTCATCTCGCCCCGATGCAGCAATTCGCGTGCGTATCTCATACGTGCGCGACGAATGAACTCCGAACAACTTTTGCCGGTTGTCTGGCGAAACAGGCTGTTCAGCCGGTGTGACGTCATCTGGCTATCTGCAGCCAACTGCTCGACAGAGATTGCCGCACCCGGATCTTTTGACACCCGCGCGATCACAGTATCGACAACGGACTTTTCAAGCTCTGTCAGCGCCAAAGGCGCGCTGAATTCCTGGGTTTTCTGAGCGTGAAGGTCAATGACCTCGCCTAAAAAGAGGCTCGCCAAACCATCAAGCTTTAAAAGCCGCCCGGGCCCGCTAACATGGCTGGAAAACATGGCACTGACGATGCTGCGAATACGGTTGCTAACCGCGATGGGACGTATATCCACCACATCCTGACGATCGGATAAAAACGGTGTCAGACTTTCGGGGAACTCATCGCCAAAACGCTGTTTTAACGGCTTGAGGGGGATTGCCACTCCGACGTGGCGGATCAATTGATCTTCCGGCAGAAAATAACGCGTCCCGAAGGGATCGATCCGCTTGATCATGCCGACATCAGGCGTCATCTCATAACGCTTGCCGTGCGGGCATTCGATTTCAAGTTTCCCCATGACAGTCGCCGATCCGCCAAGCCATCCCGGCGGCAAGGAATTACGAACATCAAACAGGGAATTTTCGCGCACCCTGAGTTCGGCACGATGCAAAAGCATGCCATTGCCGAAATCAAGCCGCTCAACGCGTCCCTGCACCCCGGGAAGTTCAAACAGGTCGCCATCGGCAAGCCTGAGCTCGCCAATACTGGCTTCGTTGTTTTCATCCGAAAGCCTGCCAAACGCATCATCCGCGTTTTGCCCGGTCTCCTGCATGATCTGCTCGTTTCATAATTTCTTAGCGGCTTATTCTGAGCCATCGAATTAGATGACCAGAAGTCTTTTACCATAATGATCAGAATATCAACGCGTTGTCTGTGACGATGCGCACGATCAGCCAAGCCTTTTGTGCCATGGGTCTTATTCGGCAGTCAGGCACATCAATCGCGCCACCGGGGCATTTTGCCGGGCGACTTCGGCTTTCAAGCCATCGACATCCATCTCCTCGTCCTTGACGAACTCGATGAACATCATGTTGACGTTGTTAAACAGAAGTTCGCCGACCGCATCACAATCAACCTCGCGTCGGACGACCCCGCGTTTCTGAAGCGCGCGAATCAGATCGCAGACCTGTTTGGACAGGCGATGATCAAGGGCGGTGTAGCGTTTCGAAAACGGTGTTTCGGGCTGCGCAATCGACAGCGACATTGCCGTGCGCCACATCTCCTTGGAAAGATAGGTCAGCGAGTGATCGTAATATTTCCCGATCAGTTCCGATAAGGCTGGTGCAACTTCATCATGGTCGCGCGCGATGATGGCATCCCCTGCGGCAAGGACTTCCTCGACCTCCATCGAGACCGTGGCCATCAGCATATCGCCCTTGTTTTTGAAGTAGTTATAAAACGTCCCGACAGACACCCCCGCCATTTCGGCAATGTCTTCGATGCGCGCACTGTCATATCCGACCTTGCGAAACAGGGTCGTCGCCGCCTCGAGAATACGGCGGTTTTTGTCGGCTTTCTTTTGGGCGCGCAGTCCTGACATCGTCACTCCGGAAAAAATGAACGGGTTCAAAATTTACATTGACTCAAAAAATGAACACGTTCAATATTTTTTCAACGGTGCCGGAACGAGCGCCGAAGAACCCAATGCAAGGGAGGCCTCAAATATGAAATCAGGGAGAGCCTATGTCTCGTCACGTCTCTACGGGGAAGACCCGCAACAAGTTTCTGAGTAGCACTGCGACCTTTATTCTGGGCGCGGTTGCCATGGCGCACAGCGCACAGGCAACCGAAGAGCTCAATGCGCTTGTCTGGTGCGACCATACCGATCCGGCCTTGATTGAGCCGTTCGAGGAAAAATACGACGTCAAAGTCAATCTCAAGGAATATGAAGGCACCGGTGCCGGTCTTTCGATCGTCGAGCAGTCCCGCCCGGGCGACTGGGATGTGTTCGTGATTGATGGCGTTGACGTGCATCGCGCCGTTGAAATGGGCGTTCTGGCCGAAATCCCGGCCGATGCCCTGCCGACGTCCGATATCTTCCCCGAAGTCGTGATGGCTGAGAACAACGTTGTTGATGGCAAGACCTATGCTGTCACCGAGAAGTTCGGCTACAACACCATTTCGTTTGACAAGACCAAGGTTGATCCCAAGGACATGGAAGACATGTCTGTGATCTGGTCGGACAAATATGCCGGTCGTATCGCGGTTTATGACTATTATCTGCCAGTGATCGGCCTTGTTGGTCTGGGCCTTGGCATTGATACGGCTGATCTTGGCGCGGACGATATGCCCGCGATCAAGGAAAAGCTGTTTGCGATGAAAAAGGCCTCCAAGCAGGTTGGCGAAGTTGTTTCATCCCAAACTGCCCTTGCCACCGGTGAAGTCGACATTCTGGTTGGCGGCGGTGAGTGGATCACGGCTGTGCTGTCGGAAGAAAAGCCGAACCTTGACTGGGTGATCCCGAAACAGGGCGGCCTTCGCTGGGCGCAGTCGATCGGGGTGATGAAGGATTCCCAAAAGCCTGATTTGGCCCTGAAATTCGTTCAATATATCCTGAGCCCCGAAGGTCAGGCGCGTCTTGCGACCTCTTCGTGCTATTGGGGGATGCCGGCCAACGCGAAAGCTGGTGCAAATCTGACTGATGCCCAGAAAGCAGCGCTTCGCTGGGATGATCAGGAAGGCTATCTCAAGAACTCGCAGCTTTACCCGATCCCGGATGCCGATCTCGATGCCGAGATGCAGGATGCCTGGGTCGAGATGCTCCAGCAGTAAGCAATCCCTTGTCTACTGCCACCTGCCGATGTCCCGCTTTTTGTGGGGCATCGGTTCCAAATTGCGATAAGCTTGCCAAAACGGCGCCCAATTTCCCAAGCGAATTATAAGCAACCAACGCCACCAGGTTGGTTTGCGAAAAGGATACCGTTATGGCCACTGCCAGCCTTGAAACACGCGAAAATCGCCGCGCATGGGGCTTTGTGACCCCGGCCCTGCTTTGGACCGTCGCGTTTTTCGTTATTCCCTTTATCGTCATGGCCGCGATCAGCCTTGCGACCCGCAAGGGGCGCGAGATCGTTATGGCGTGGAATTTCGACAATTACATCGAATTCTTTGAAAAGGCCCACTTGCTTAAGGGGCTTTTTGTCTCGCTTGAGATCACCTTTACCGTCACCCTGATTTCGGTGATCCTGGCCTACCCGCTCGCCTGGATCATTGCCGAACGTGTTCCCCAGAAATGGCAGCGTATGGCGCTGATCATGGCGATCCTGCCCTTCTGGACAAGCTATGTGGTGCGGTCCTATTCCTGGCTTTTGGTGCTGGCGCAAAACGGGGTGATCAACAATAGCCTGATCTATCTCGGCATCATTTCCGAACCGCTTGAGCTGGCCAGCACACGCACTGCCACCGTGATCGGGTTCGTGCACTTCTTTGTCATGCTTTTGACCCTGACCATCTATGCCAATCTGGTGCAGATGCCGCCGAACTATCGTCGTGCTGCCGCCGATCTTGGTGCCAATGGTTTTCAGGTGTTCTGGCATGTTGTGTTACCGCTAACATTGCCCGGGATCATGGTCGGAGCGTTCCTGACCTTTGTGCTGTGCATCGGTGATTACATTACTCCGCAGATCCTGGGTGGTAATAACGAGCTCGCCCTGCCGCAAGTCATCATGCTGCAACTGGGCCGCCGGGCCGATTTCCCGATGGCCACCACCCTTTCGATCATTCTGATGATCGTGGTGACACTGGCCTACATTGCCTGTGCCCGTTGGCTAAAGATGGAGAGGACATAACATGATCTCTTCACGCTTTTCCAAACTGCTGTCCTGGTCCTATCTGGCGGCACTTTATGCCTTCATCTTTTTGCCGGTCGCGGTTCTGGTGCTGTTTTCTTTTCAGGATGGCCGCCTGCCCGTACCGCCGTTTAATGGCGCGACCCTTAAATGGTATGGCGAGGTCTTTGCCGACAGCCGCCTGATGTCGGCTCTTGGCAATTCGCTGATGGTTGCCCTTGGCTCGGCCACGGTCGCCTGCGTGCTTGGTTTCTGTGCGGCCTATGGCTTGGCGCGCTTTGTCCTGCCGGCATCGCGCCTGCAGCGTGGCCTTCTGATTGCGCCGATGACGGTCAGTTACCTGATCATTGCGCTGGGTTTGCTGACGACCTTTAACTGGGTCGGTGTATCGCTTTCGCTTTGGACGGTCGGGATTGGTCATGTGGTAATCAATCTGCCGCTATGCTTTGCGATTATTTATGCCTCGATGGGCGATCATCAGAAAAACATCGAACGGGCTGCCCGCGATCTGGGTGCTGCCGAATGGCAGGTGATGACGCAGGTCTCCGCCCCGATGTTGATGCCCTCCATCCTGGCGGCCTTTTTCCTGTCGGTGACGTTTAGCTGGGATGAATTCATCATCGCTTTCCTGCTGTCGCGCTTTGACGTCACCCTGCCGGTTGAAATCTGGAGCATGTTGCGTTCGGGCCTGAACCCGAAAACCAACGCGGTCGGAAGCGTTGTCTTCCTTGTATCGGTTGCGCTGCTGCTTATTCTTGAATTGATTGTCTTTAGAAGGACGGCAAAGAAATGACCGCCCCTGTCTCCATTCGCAACGCCACCAAGACCTTTGGCGACTTCACCGCCCTTGACGATGTCAGCCTTGAAATCGCGGCTGGCGAATTCATCGTCCTTCTGGGCCCGTCGGGCTGTGGCAAGACCACCTTGTTATCGCTTCTGGGCGGCTTCCTGTCGCCAACAAGTGGCACGATTGAAATCGATGGCAAGGATATGGGCGACGTTGCCCCCGCCAAACGTCCGACCACCACGATGTTTCAGGATTATGCCCTATTCCCGCATATGACGCTCCGCGACAATGTCGCCTTTGGCCTTAAAATGCGCAAGGTCGGCAAGGCCGAACGCCATGCCAAGGCCGAAGAACTGCTTGATATGGTCGGGCTCAAGACTTCAGCGAACAAAAAACCGCATGAGCTTTCCGGTGGCCAGCGCCAACGCGTTGCCCTTGCCCGCGCACTTGCAGTTGAACCCGATGTTTTGTTGCTCGATGAACCACTCGGCGCGCTTGACCTCAAGCTTCGTCGTCAGATGCAGGATGAACTCAAAGCCATTCAAAAACGGGTCGGCACCACCTTTGTCCACGTCACACACGATCAGGAAGAAGCCATGGCGATTGCTGATCGGATCGTGGTGATGAATGCCGGCAAGATCGAAGATGTCGGAAGCCCTGAAAACATTTACATGAAGCCCAAAACGCTATTCTCGGCAAGCTTCATGGGCGAGGTCAATTTCATCCCCGGCACGCTCGAAAGTGCGACCGAAACAACACTTACCATCAAGACGCCGCTTGGCTCTGTCGAACTTCCGGCGTTTGACCACGCGGGCTTTACCCCCGATTCCCAGGTAACCCTTGCCATCCGCCCGGAACATTTCCGGGCCAGCACCGGCACCGGCCCGCGCGTCACGCTTGGCAAGGCCAAGGTTGAAGACGGATCGTTCTTTGGCACCCATCATCGTGCGCATCTGAACCCGCTTGATTATCCCGGCATGACGGTCACCGCCCACATGCCGCAATCAGCGATCATTGAACCGGGTGCGTGGGTTGAGCTGACCCTTGATCCGTCCTCCGTCGTGCTGTTGCCCGGCCATCCGCCCCACCCGATGCAAGAGAGTACCGCTTCATGAGTATGGATCGCGCCAAACCCGAAGACTGGTATAGCCTAAAAACCGTTGGCGATGACGTGACCTATATCGGGGAACCGTTTATCGAGGAATTTTACCGCTGCAACATCTGGCATGTGCGCGGGCGTGATGGTGACATGCTGGTTGATAGTGGCATGGGGGTTGTGTCGCTGACCGAGTGGGTACCGCTTGTCACCGAACGGTCCGTTCAGGCAGTTGCCAGCCACACCCATTTTGATCATATCGGTTGCCACCACGAATTTGAAAACCGGGTGTGTCATCGCTGCGAAGCCGATCTTCTTGCCGCACCGACGCGCAAGAACACGCTGGCCGATCCCTATGTGACGGATGAGATTTTCACAAAACTGCCACCACTTCCCTATGCCTCGACCACCTATGCGGTAAAGGCAGCACCGGCCACCCGGATTGTCGAGGATGGCGATGTGATTGATCTCGGTGATCGCCATTTCGAGGTCATTCACACACCGGGTCATTCGCCGGGTGGCATTGCGCTTTGGGAAAAGGCAACCGGCATCCTGTTTTCCGGAGACATTGTTTATGATGGACCTTTGATCGAAGACACTTATCATGCAAATGCAACCGACTATGTCCGATCGATGGAACGGCTTTATGATTTGCCGGTCCGGGTCGTGCATGGCGGGCATTTTGCCAGCTATGGCGGCGAACGCCATCGCGAAATCATAAAAAGCTGGCTGAGGAAACGAACCTGAAACCGCGCCACCCATGCCGGG
>TARA_B100000674_G_scaffold187831_2_pt1 | contig 32670 bp, 33 predicted proteins | sample TARA_B100000674 | Tara Oceans TARA_B100000674 (sample SAMEA2622759) | marine metagenome | biome: marine biome (ENVO:00000447); feature: surface water layer (ENVO:00002042); material: "saline water (ENVO:00002010), including plankton (ENVO:xxxxxxxx)" | depth 5 m | reverse complement strand
GTTTCCCCTCTATTTCCATATACGTCCTCGATTTTCCTTTTGTCTCAACCGATTAAACTGTTTGGGTCGGCGGCGATATTGGCCTGGTCGCGGTATCTCGCCAGAAACTGGGTCAACAGGCGGTTGAACTCCAGCGGGTTTTCAAGATTGCCCAGATGGCCCACGTCGTACATCAGGTGATAGTCCGCGCCATCGATGGTTTCGGCAATTTCGCGCGTCAGGTCGGGCGGCGTCAGGGGGTCGAATTCGCCGCCTATCACCTGGGTCGGCACTACGAGCTCCGACAGTACATGTTCGCGGTCGAATTTCGTCGTCGACTCAACGGTCTTAATGTAGGAGTTCACGTGGAGCCTCGACATCGCCGCGATCGCCCGGGATTTCGAGTCCTCCGGCGCGTTCGGCCCGGCCAGATTGCCGATGACTTTAGGTGCGAGATCGGCTGGAGAGAGTCCGCCCTGAATTAATGGTTTCCGCCGTAATTCGACGAAATTAGTTTGAGCTTCCGGTGAAAACGCCTTGAATCGTGCGTGCACCCCGGCGAGCGTCAGCGAGGCGAACCGGTCTGGAAAGTTGGCGTAGGTTTCGAGGGAAATTCGCCCACCCATTGATGTCCCCACGATGTGTGACTTATCCACAGCAAAGGCGTCGAGCACGTTTGATAGGTCGCGCGCCATTTCCGTGAAGCTGAGCGGTCCGTCGTAATCGTCACTGTCACCGTAGCCGCGGGCGTCCCATGCCGCTGCACAGTACCCGGATTCCGCCAAGTGTAATAGCTGATGCGCCCAGGTCGATCGGTCGCCGCCGATCCCGTGCAGCATCAGCACCAGCGGCCCTTCGCCGATATACTCGACGGCGATGCGCGGCGCTGTGCCGATATGGATGATATTTGCACCCTCGACATAGGGCGCAAAGGCTGACACGGAGTCCTTGTTCATGTTCTTACGTTCGCGCGAAGCGGTGTGGCGATCAAGCAGGTGAGACTATTTTTGTCATACGGGTTTGACCTGGCGGTGTTCTCGCGGCGATCGATACGTTCGACACCAGGCGGCCCACCCAGATCCATACGCCTGCCACCGCCACGCTGGGCGGGTTGCTGTTCCTGCTCGGCTACGCTGCATGCCGCCGCCCGGAGATTTGGATATTTCCCTCATTCCCGCCATCGCGGGAATGAGGGAGAAGAGTTGCGCGTAGGATTTTTTGCGTATCGGGAACAGCCGTCTTTCCCAATGCGCTCTTGCTCCTGCGGGGCGCATCGACAACAATGCGGGCCGATCCAAATAAGGGAATTTTCCGCATGTCCGATGCCTTCATCTGCGACGCCATCCGCACTCCCGTCGGCCGCTATGGCGGTGGCCTTTCCAAGGTCCGCACCGACGATCTCGGCGCGGTACCGATTAGGGCGCTGATGGACCGCAACGAGAGCGTCGACTGGGAAGAGGTCGACGACGTCTATTTTGGCAGCGCTAACCAGGCTGGCGAAGATAACCGCAATGTCGCGCGGATGTCCGGGCTGTTGGCCGGCCTACCGCTCGAAGTCGGCGGTGCCACCGTCAATCGCCTTTGCGGTTCCGGCATGGAAGCGACGGCGCAGGGTGCCAGGGCGATCCGCGTCGGCGAGGCTGATATGGTCATCACCGGCGGGGTCGAGAGCATGTCGCGGGCGCCGTTCGTGATGGCGAAGGCCGATGCCGCTTTTTCGCGCAATGCGGAAATTTACGATACCACCATCGGCTGGCGCTTCGTGAACCCGAAGATGGAAGAACTTTACGGCGTCGACGCCATGGGCGAGACGGCCGAGAACCTGGCCGAAGAGCGCCAGATCAAGCGCGAGGACCAAGACAAGTTTGCGCTGTGGTCCCAGCAGAAGGCCGAGGCGGCGCAGACCGAAGGCCGCCTCGCTCGGGAAATCGTCGCGGTCACTATCCCGCAGCGCCGCGGCGACGACATCGTCGTCGATGCCGACGAGCATCCGCGCCACGGCACCACCATGGACGATCTCGCCAAGCTGAGCGCCGCCTTCAGGAGGGAAGGCAGCGTGACGGCCGGCAACGCGTCCGGCGTCAATGACGGCGCCGCCGCTATCCTGTTGGCGACCGAAGACGTCGCCAAGAAACACGGCCTGACCCCGCGCGCCCGCATCGTCGGGGCCGCCACGGCCGGCGTTCCGCCGCGGATCATGGGTATCGGCCCGGCACCCGCGACCCGCAAAGTGCTGGAAAAGACCGGCCTCACGCTGGATAACATGGACGTCATGGAATTCAACGAGGCCTTCGCCGCCCAGGCACTGGCCTGTACCCGCGATCTCGGACTCGCCGACGACGACCCGCGGATCAATCCCAACGGTGGTGCGATAGCCCTCGGGCACCCGCTCGGCATGTCCGGCGCGCGGCTGATCACTACCGCGCTGCATGAACTGGAACGCACCGAGGGCAAATATGCGCTCTGCACCATGTGCATTGGTGTGGGCCAGGGCATCGCCACGGTGATCGAGCGGGTTTAGTTAAGAAACCGAGAAAGATGTCATCCTCGGGTCTAGCACGAGGATGACAGTTGGAAGGAAAACTTATCCTTGAACCTAACATGTTGGAGGGCGGTTAAGCTGCGCCCCAGGACGTATACGTTTACATCCAAACGAATTGTGGCCGCCGCGCGACTCGCCCCAATCTCCCGCGAAGGCATCGACTGAGATACGCTCGCCCGGATTTAAGCGCGCGCCCCGCCGGCCGTGAGGTCCGCGGTGGAGATCACGCGCGCCTCAGATAACTCGTGTCTCTGCTGCTTCTCTTGGGTTGACGGCGACTGGTCGCCCCCGAGGGGAGAAGGGGGAGACAAACCTATTTCACCCTCTCCCTGACATCTCCACCCGCTTCGCGGCCTCAGCCTCAAGGGAGTGAGGACCCTAACTGGGTTGGGTAAAGGGGACACCGTTGCGGTAACCCGATCCTCCAGCCTACCCCTCCAGGCTAGAATCGGTGGTCGATTCGAACGGGTCGACGTCGAGCTCAATGCCGAGACCCTGCTCTTTGGCTTTTTCGTAGAGCAGCTTGCCAATCACTTGGTCGCCGACGCCCCAGAACGCGTTCTGTTTGAAGAACGTGATCTGGTCGTCGTCGGTGCGCCCGGCCTCGCCGCGCATCACCTGCGCAAGGTCGGCGACCTTGTCCCAGGAAATGATGCCTTCCTCCGCCGCGCCCCATACGATGGCGGTGCGGTCCAACTTGTCCTGTTCGATCGAATTGCAGACCACCACGTCGGCGCGCTTCAGGGTGGTATCGTCGATTTCGCGCCGTGCTTCCTTGATAAAGCCCGCCTCGTGCAGCCCCTTGTTGGATGATACTAAAGAACAGACATGCGCGCCGGGCGATAGCCAGTCGCCGTCGAATGTCGGCACGTTCGAATTTGTAGCCGTAAGCACTATGTCCATGTTCTCGACTGCCTCGCGAGCGGTTTCGACCGGCGTGACATCCATCCCTAGGATCTGCTGCATGGACCCGGCGAAGCGCTTGCGGTTGTCTTCGTTGGGGCTGAACACGACGGCGCGCTCGATGCTAGGGAGCGCGGCTTTCACCGCGGCCAGTTGGCCACGGGCCTGACCGCGGGATCCCAGCAGGCCGATGGTCTTCGCATCCTTTTTGGCCAGCCATTTGGTGCCGACGGCGGTGGCGCAGCTGGTGGGGATCACCACGTTCTGGTTGACGCCCGGCAGCTCAACGACCTCCAGTTCGCCCACCTGGATGGACAGCAGACCGCCGTTTTTGCCTTCGTAGACGACGCGGACGCGGGCCCCGCGATGGGAATACGTCTGGCGCATGTCTTCGCCAATGACGGGTTTTTCGGTATGCAGCAGCGTGCCAATCGTGTTCGGCGTGTTGGGCGCGCCGATGTGAACGGTCAACCGAACGCCGGCTTCGGAGTGCACCCGCTGGCGCATTTCCGCCAGCCACTTGTTCTTCGACCAGTCGAGGAAGCCCTGCTCCATCGCATCGACGGCTTCCTCGATCGTGATCAGTCCTTTGACGTCCTTCGGCCCTAGCACCAGTACCATTTTGTATCTCCATTTTTGGTCGGCACAGTCTAGCGATTGGAAGGAGGCTGGGGTATTCAAATGACCATGACTAGTATCCCGGAAAATCTGACAGCCGCGCTCGGCCGCATCGTGGCGGCGGAAGACGTGATCACGGCAGCGCCCGTGGCCGGGCTTATGGCTGCGTTTGGTGCCGACGACCCTGACCCGATACTCGGCGATCCGCTGCCACCGCTTTGGCACGGGTTGTTCTGCACGGCCAAGCTGCCGCCATCCCGCCTCGGAACCGACGGATTGGCAAAGGACGAGGACCTTCTGCCGGCGGCCGCCGACTATCCGAACAAACTGTTTGGCGGTGCCCGGTTCGACTTTCGATCGCCGCTTCGGATAGGTGACAGGATCCATAAGGAATCTGAGGTTTTGTCGTTCGACTTGAAAGAAGGCCGGTCGGGGATTTTCATCGTCGGGTTGGTGCAACACCGAATTTCGAACGGGGACGGCATCGCGGTGGTTGAGGAGAACGACATTATTTTCCGGCCCGCGTCGCCCGTGACGACGGGCAGTGGATCGTCGCAGGAACCCCCGCCTCTGCCGCCTGCGACCGTAACACGGACGGTTACGCCGGACCCGGTGCTGATGTTTCGCCATTCGGCGTTGACGTTCAATTCTCACCGCATCCACTACGACCGAGGCTACGCAGCAGACAAGGGATATCCCGGATTGTTGGTGCAGGGCACGCTTATCGCCCGGCTCATGCTGGACGGACTGGAAAAAGATGTACCTGGGTTTGCGGTCGGTTCTTTCGCGTTTCGGTCCGGCAAGCCGATCTACGACAACGACGATTTCACGATCGGCATGCGCGTCGACGACGACACAGCCGAATTCTGGGCGGCGGATCGTCGCGGGTTTATCGGTATGACCGCCAATGTCACTGCTGTCGGCGCATGATCGTCAGTTAGAGCCAGAATTGGGCTTTTTGTGGGCCTTTTACTAGGACCGTGTTTTTTGCGGGCGCCCAACCGTTGTTGGCGGGTTGTGAACCGGGCGACGGGCCCGGCATAGGCGGACGCATCCTTGTTGCCTTCGCGGGCGGAAATGATGAGCCACGTCAGCGCCTCGATCATGTCCGTTTCGATGCCTTCGCCCAGCATCAGCGCTTATCCCAGGTGTTTGAGCGGTTATTCGTATTTGCCGCGCTGGAACGCGCTGATGCCTTTTCGCGACGAGGTGAAAGTCTCCGCGACGCTTACGGTCAGGAATACTTCCGTCGCGGCTGCGATGGAAAATTTTGCCAATCCTATTTGTATACCCCCGCCCAATACGGATCCCACCGCCAGAGCTATACATTGCCTGGGGCCTTCAACCCTTTGCGTGTTTCCCCGGCACCCAGAGAACGTCCGAGCTTCCGTTGTCGTTGGCTTGACGCGCAAGAACGAACAACAGATCGGAGAGTCGGTTGATGTATTTCAGTGCGTGAGGGTTCACCGCTTCCTCCACCGCGAGCGCTGTCATGGCCCGTTCGGCCCGGCGGCAGACGGTGCATGCGAAATGAAGACCGGCCGCCAGATCTATTCCGCCTCGCAGGACGAACGATTTCAGGGGGTCCAGTCCATCGTTCGCGTCATCGATTTCCCGTTCCAGACGTTCGATCTGGTCGGGCTGCACGCGAAGGCTGCCGTCCGCGTGATCGTCACCCGGTCGCGTAACATCAGCGCCGAGATCGAACAGGTCGTTCTGGACCCGGGCCAAGACCTCGTCGGTTTCGCTGCCGCGGCTGTGGCACCTCGCCAGACCGATCGCAGCGTTGGTCTCGTCGACGTCGCCCTGGGCGGTAATCCGCATGCTGTGTTTCGCGATCCGGCTGCCGTCCCCCAGTGATGTTTCGCCGGCATCGCCGCCTCGGGTGTAGATCTTATCTAGTTTGACCATGCTGTGCACCGGTTGTTTAGGGTTTCAGGATCGACGTATCGCCGCGCGCTTCTCATCGCCAGAGGCGGTTGAGGGAGCTGATGCCGAGGATGTAGCGCGTCGCGGGGCCGAATGCGAGCGCTGCGGAAAAATTATTGCTGATTCATTCTAATAAGTGTATTTACACTTTTATGACAACATCAGATACCGCAAATGACCCGACGCAGGTGCGTATTGCGTGGCACTGCACGTGTTTTAACGTTCGGCGTGCGTCTCGCGCCGTCACGGAGTTCTACGACGGGATCATGGCGCCGAGCGGGCTAAAAGCGACCCAGTTCACCATGCTGGGGGCGGTATCCCTGATGGGGCCGGCCTCCGTGACGCGCCTGGCCGAGCGCCTGACGCTCGACCGGACAACACTTACGCGCAACCTGAAAGTTCTGTCGCAGCAGCGCCTGGTTGCCATTTCCGCCGGCGAAGACCGTCGCGAACGGGTCGTGAGCCTTACTGATGCCGGTCAGGCCGCGCTCGACCGCGCGACGCCCGCCTGGCACGAGGCGCAAGCGGCGCTGGTGAAGAAGTTCGGTGAAGAACGCTGGCGTCGCATGATCGAGGACATGGCGAAGCTTGGCGCGCTACTGAACGAGAATTCCTGAAAATGCTGAAACATGTATTCAATCTTGACCCACCGAACGACGCGCGCGCGGTCGAAGCGCTGTTCGAGGCAGGCATGTCGCCGTGGCGTATCCGGCGCGCTTTCACGCATTCGTACAATCGACTAGACTGCCTACATTTCGAGCGCTGATGCGCTTTTCCAAAATCCCTGTCCCGGCGGCACTGATTTGCTTTTCAAGATTCTCTCAGTCATTGCGCCTGTCTTCGTGTGCGCCGGTATCGGGTTCGCATGGGGCCGCACTGGCCGCCCGTTTGATACACGCATGGTCGGGGCGCTGGCGCTCAATCTCGGTATGCCGTGCCTCGCCTTCTCGGCGCTGACCCGGCTGAATGTCAGCCCGACGGCTTTCGTCGAGATGGTCGGCGCCTACGGGATGGTCCTCGCGTGCTTTCTGGCGATCGGGCTGACCACGATCTGGATCATGAAGGTGGCGGCCCATACCTACTTGCCGGTCTTTACGTCCTCGAACACGGGCAATATGGGCCTGCCGCTCTGTCTGTTCGCATTCGGGCCGGAAGGCCTGGCGCTTGGTATTTGCATTTTCGTCATGTCGTCGATCTTTAGCTTCACGGTCGGGTGGAGCATCTATGCAGGGCGCCTGGCGGCGGACGTCCTGTATAACAATCCACTTATCTACGCGGTTTTGGCGGCACTGGTGTTTATGATCACCGGCACGGCGCCGCCGGTCTGGCTTGCCAACACGACAGAGCTGATCGGCGGGCTGGCGATTCCCCTGATGCTGGTGTCGCTCGGCGTTGCCATCGCTAACATGCGCGCCCGGGGCGCAGGGCAGATTCTGATTATCTGTACCGTCAAGCTGATCGGCGGCTTCACGGTCGGCTACGCGGTAGCGACCCTGCTGGGCCTTGAAGGTGCCGCGCGCGGTGTGCTGATGATCGAGGCGGCGATGCCTGTGGCAGTGCATAACTACATGTTTGCCCAGCGATTCAACCGGAACGCCGCCGATACCGCCAGCATGATCCTGATCTCAACCACGATCTCGCTCGCCACCCTGCCGTTCCTGATGTGGCTGGTACTAGAATGACTATGGAAACAATCATTCAGCTGGCCAATATCGTCGTGCCGGTGTTCATCTGCGTCGGGCTCGGTGTGCTGTGGGCGCGGGTGGGGACGCCGTTCGACTCCAAGCTGATCACATCGCTGGTTTACAATATCGGCGCACCATGCTTGATCCTGGCAACGTTCCAGAAAGTCACGCTATCGGCTGCTGCGATGTTGGAAGTCGCGCTGGCGTCTCTCGCTTGTTATGCCGCGTTCACCGTCATCGCGTTTGTGCTGATTAAGATCATGCAGCTCGACCTGCCGTCCTACCTGCCTTCGTTGATCTTTCCGCTCACCGGCAGCATGGGTTTACCAGTGTCGTACTATGCGTTTGGCGAAGAAGGCTTGGCGCTGGCGATCGTCTACTTCACTTTTGGCGCAATCGGGACATTCACCCTCGGCGCGGCCATCGCGGCCGGAACGATTTCGTTCAAGAAACTAGCGAAGGCACCGGTGATTTATGCGGTTGCCATCGCGGTTACGCTGCAGTTGTACGGCACGCCACTGCCCGAATGGATTTTCAACACTACAAACCTGCTGGGTGGCATGGTGATTCCAGCGCAGTTGGTTGCGCTGGGCGTTTCGCTACTGGAACTGAAGACCGGGGGTATTGCGCGCAGCTCGTTTCTCGGCTTATTCCGGCTGGCGATGGGGGTCGGCGTCGGTTTTCTGATCGCCGATGCTTTTGGACTGGAAGGCGCGGCCCGTGCCATCGTCATCATCCAGAGCGCTATGCCAGTAGCTGTGTCGAGCTACCTGTTCGCCCAGCAATACAAACGCAAGCCCGAAGAGGTGGCCGGCATGGTCGTTGTCTCGACGGCTGCATCCTTCGTGACGCTGCCGTTGCTTTTGCTCGCAGTGCTCTAAGATATGCAAAGAAGTTTTGCGGCGGCTCGCGTTGCTTTGTATGGACCCTACCCCAGATGTACGTCACCGTACACCCAAGGAAACTGGCCATGTCAAACTGTTACGCAGAAATCGCCTCCACGGATACGATAAAAAACGGCAGTAAACTGACTGGTCACGCGGCTCCTATGAAAATATGGCAAGCGTTACGTCTGACGGCTGGCTCTACATGCAGCACCGGGGCGGGTCGCGGGGTTTCTGAAAGTGACAGGCTCCCACACCCTTGCCTGGGCCGATATCACCGATAACAAACAATATATCAGCAACGGGAATGCCAACGACGAGAACCGGGTTTCGCTGTTCCTAACGGACTGTCCTAATCAGCGTCGCCTGAAGATCATGGGCAGCGCACGCACGGTCGAACGGGACGAGCCGGATTTTTCGGAAGAGATCATCGATGGCGAGTGCGATGCGCCGGCCGAGCGTGCCTGGCTAGTCGATGTTGCGGCGTTAGACTTGAAATGTCCTAAGTACATTACGCCTCGGTTCACCGAAGCGGACATCGCGCCTGCGGTCGACAAGCTGATTAAACGTATCCACTATCTGGAAGCGCAAATCGAACTGGCGGCTTATTCGGAACCCAGATGAACAATTCTTCTTTCACCTTGCCGCCGGTCGTTCTACGACTGCTGATGGTTCTTGCGACGGTGCAATTGATCCGCACCGTGTTGCCGCCTGACCTCGATTCGATGCTAATCTTTTTTCTCGGCTTCGATCTATTCCGCGGTGGACAGTTCGATTCGCTCTGGCTGTATGGGGCGGTGACGTCTGTTTTCGTTCATGGCGGGTGGTGGCACCTTCTGGCCAATGCGCTGTGGATCGTTGTGGTCTCGCCGCAGATCTTTCCGCATATCCGCGGGCGGCGCTTCGTAGCGTTTTTCATTCTGACGGGCATCGCGGGCGCACTGGTTCATGCGGGGCTAAACTGGGGTGAAAGCGCCATTCTGGTCGGCGCGTCCGGCGCCGTGTTCGGCCTGCTGGGGGCGGGTGCCTTCGTCTTGATCCGCGGGCAAGACGGGTTTTCCAATCCATCTGGCAAGGACATTCTGCAATATGTGCTGATGATGATGATCGTTAATCTCGGCTATGCTATGCTCAGCGGCGGCAATGTTAGTTGGGAGGCTCATGCCGGTGGCTTCTTTGCAGGTCTGGTCCTGTTTCCGATGATGCGCCAACGACCGCCGGTTGAAAAAGACGATTTTCGTGTTGTTTCAGATTGATTGTGTCAGGCGGTCAGTTGCGCCGGCGGAGAGCTCAGCGTTCTTTTTATAAGCTCTCTCATATGATCCAGCTCCGGATAATCCGGCGGTGAGGCGGGGTCCACCCTGAAGATCGCTAGACGCAGCACATCATTGAAAAGCGCCGACTCGGGATGCCCAGCGCCGTCTAGCATCTCCGCTCCCAGCATAGTGTAAAGACGGTCGAGACCGTGGTCGGTACCCACTGCGGCGATAACCGCCCGCGCATTCAGCAGCGCCGCCAGAGTCCAGAGACCGGCAAATAAAAGTCGAGGGTTTGAATACTGCCGGTAGTCGGGATGCACGATCAACCGGCTGACCTCCGCGCAGTCTGATTTGCGGACGCCGGCCCGAAGAAGGGTTTTGTGAACATTCCGTCGCCCGAATTCGGCATCGACGACAGAGAGCGGAGACTTCGGCGAGGGGGGAACCAAACGAGCAGCTCCCACGGGGATGTCGCCGTCTTGTAAAACAAAATGATAGCAGTGGAGATCGAGTGGATCTGGATCTCCGAACGCATCGCCACCCGGACCGAACGCAGGTCGTGATCCGCCATCAAAAAGAACATGAGACCGAAGCGACCTCACACCAGTAAGCCATTTCGGTATGGACCTGTTCGCGATGTTTGGCGGACCGAATAATCGGCAAACCAGATCCTGATTGCTCTGCCCGTCGCCGAACGACGCAGCGGCGGCGGCGCAGTCATCTATGAAACGGCCGTATATCTCGAGCGCAGCCGCACCTGTCTGGACCAAGGGTTTCAGGCATTCGGGATGCCTTAAAAGCAGCTTTGCAATTTGCTCTCGGTTAAACTGGGTGTGAGCGCTGTCGATCGAGATATGCTCTCGTAGAAAAGAGGACCCGCCAGCCGCATTGGAGGTGCATGCGGCAGCCAGCAGCTCTGGCCCGTGCCGCACGGAGAGCGCTTCTATCTCATATTCTATCGCGATCTGCGCATAAGGCATATCACCCGTGATAACTTCTTCATGAAGTGCACGGTATTGGGCGATGCTCCTTGGTAGCTTCTGCCGGCTCAGCGCGACTGGGTTGATTTTTTTTGCATGCTCTGCATTCCAGGCGTCAGCAAGAGACCACAGATCCGCCACCATAAGCCGGTGATGTCCGGCTTCATGGCGAGCATGTTTAATCAGCGCCTCGCCTAGTGCGCTATATCCAGTGTCATTACATCTTTCGCCCGCACGGCGGATCCATCCCTCTACCGGATGGGTCATGGAGATGCCGAAGGCGCTGTAGTGAAGCATAAACAGCTGCAAAAGTTCTGCTGGAAGGGCTACCGTCGATTGCAGCATCGATAAGGCTGGCCGGGCGGCAAATTTTTCGCGGTATGGTGCTAGGAGTTTTTCGTACGCGGCAAGCGAATTCTGTTTATCAGAGAATGTATCAGTCATCTGGCGTGCACATAAGGCCGGCTCGGACGTTCATTGTTCTGTATATAGAAATGGGCGGCCCGCGGGGCCGCCCGCAAAAGGTATTAGCTCCAATCTATCAGTGCATCGCCGATCCGCCATCAACCACAAGTGTTTGGCCGGTGATGAAATCGGAATCCGATGACGAGAAAAATACAAGCGTGCCGATCAGGTCTTCAGGCATCTGTTCGCGCTTGATCGCACGGGTGGCGGTGTTGCCGTCTTTGACGGCATCCCATTGTGGATCGCCGACGACCTTTTCGCTCATTGTCAGGCCCGGAGCGATGCAGTTTACGGTGATGCCGTCGTCGCCCACCTCGCGGGCAAGCGCCCGCGTAAACGCGACCTGCGCGCCCTTAGAGCTGACGTAATGAAGCAGCATCGGCGTGCCCTTGAAGACCGTACCCGAGGCGATGTTGACGATCTTGCCATAGCCGTTTTTTTTCATTTCTGGCACGACCGCCTTGGTGCAGCTGAAGACGCCGCGAGTGTTGATCTGCATCACCCGGTCCCATTCGGCCTCGTCGATATCTAGGAACGATCCCTGGTTCAGATCGGCAAACAGGGCGGCATTGTTGACCAGGATGTCGATCTTGCCGAAGGCGTCCAACGTCTCGGCCACCATCGACTTTATGTTGTCGGTGTCGGTGACGTCGCAGTGAATGCCGATGGCTTCGCCGCCGGCCTGCTCGATGATTTTCACTGTGGTCTCGGTGTCGACGATGTCGGTGACGGCGACTTTCGCACCTTCCGCCGCCAGAACCTTTGCGTATTCAACGCCGATGCCTCGGCCGCCGCCGGTGACGATCGCTACGCGTTCATCCAGTTTTCCCATGTCATCTCTCCCTGTCGATGTTGATTGTTTCCCTAATCCGAACTTGTTCGAAAAACCGGCTGCGTTCAAGGGCGGATGGAAACACCGATGCAGATGAAGGCCCGAGCGTTGGAAAGCCGGCGGTTATAGTCAGGCGGGCGAAGTGATCCGGGGCAACGGCTTAATCGCTGCCTTCGTCGCTGGATTGATGCCCTGCGTAAAGTAGCACCGCGTGCGCGAACATATCGAACAGTTCGACGAGGTCTAGGGCACGCTGCTGTCCTACCTGATCTTTATGCTGTTCGGCCCCTTTATGGCGCCGCACGCGATCCAGCACTCGGCAGGCCGGGCGTTCCTGTATGCCGTTCTCAGCCTGACCGCGATCCGGATGATCCCGGTCTGCATCGCGCTGCTTGGCAGCGGGCTGCGCGCGACGGCGAAAATCTTGCTCGGCAAGTTCGTTCCGCGGGGTATTGCATCGGTGCTGTATCTTCTTATCGTGATCGGCGAAATCGGCGATAACGGTATAGGATATACCTTGTTTATCGTCGTGACGGATCCTCTATGTGTAATCCTTCATGGTGCCACCGCCATTCCACTAGCGCGTTTCGGGGGAAAACAGAATGCCTGACATAATTTACGATTATGTCGTCGTCGGCGGCGGGTCTGCCGGCTGCGTGATGGCCAGCCGGCTGAGTGAACGGTCAGCTAATAGGGTGCTGCTGGTCGAGGCCGGCACGGATTATCCTCCCGACAATCTGCCCGACCAGTTGCAGGACGGTTTCGCAGGCGTTGCATATAACGACAAGCGCTTTATCTGGAACAATCTCCGCGTCACTGTTCCGCCGCGACCCGGCAATGCGCCCGATACCCGCCCGGACAAGCTGTATCAGCAGGGCCGCGTGATGGGCGGCGGTTCCTCGGTCAACGGCATGATGGCGAACCGAGGCAGCCCGCACGACTACGCCGACTGGGTTGATCGCGGCGCTGCCGGCTGGGGGTGGGAAGACGTGCTGCCGTTTTTCCGCAAAATGGAATCGGACCGGGATTTCGATGGACCGGCCCACGGCAACGACGGCCCGATTGGCGTGCGCCGCCTGTTTCCTGATACATGGCCCGGCTACACCACGGCGATCATGTACGCTGCCAAGGCCGAAGGCTTCGACTATTTCGACGACATGAACGCCAGCTTTGAAGACGGCTATTTCCCCGTCACGATTTCTAATATTGACGACAAGCGAGTATCCGCCAACGTCGCGTATCTGACGATGGAGGTCCGCGCCCGTCCCAACCTCGATATCCTAGACCGGGCCGAGGTCCAGCGTCTCAATTTCGACGGCACGCGGATTACGGGCCTAACGGTCCAGCGGCCGGAAGGCGAACGGACCATCCGCGCAAACGAGGTGATCGTGTCCGGCGGATCCACCCATTCGCCAGCCATCCTGATGCGGTCTGGCGTCGGGCCGGCGGCCCAATTATCGCATCTCGGCATTGACATCGTTGCCGATCGGGCCGGGGTCGGTCAGCATTTGATGGAGCATCCCGGCGTGTCCATCGCGTCTTACATAAAGCGCCCGGCGCGGCTGCCGACTGGCATGCGCCGACAGATGATCGCCTGCATGCGCTATTCGTCGGGCATTGACGGTTGCGGGCCTGGCGACATGTTCATCGTACCGACCAACAAATCAGCCTGGCACCCTCTAGGCGACCGGATCGGCGCGGTCATGGTGTGGGTCAACAATTCGTTCTCGACCGGCGAGGTGACGCTCAATTCAGCCGATCCGTCCGTGGAACCTAATGTCGATTTCAACATGTGTTCCGATGAACGGGATCTAATCCGCATCGTTCAGGCAACCCGCATGTTGGCGCGCATGCACGATCATTCGGCGGTCCGCGACGCGGTGCATGACGTCTTTCCCGCCGCCTATTCGGAACGTGTGCGCAAGGTCGGCGATTTCAACGGCATGAACAAATTCAAGACCTGGGTGGCTGCCAACCTGATGGACCTCGGAGGGCCGGTCCGGCGCGCCTTTATCGATAACGTCATCCGTAAAGGCCCCACCATGCGGGAACTGCTGGAAGACGACGAAGCCATTGCCGACTGGGTGCGCACCACGGTTACCGGTCACTGGCATGCCTCCTGCACTTGCCGGATGGGGGCTGAGGACGATTCCGGCGCGGTCACCGATCCGTCGGCGCGGGTCTATGGCGTCGAAGGCCTGCGCGTCTGCGATGCATCGATCATGCCGAGGGTGCCGCGTGCCAATACCAATTTCCCGACCATGATGATGGCAGAGAAAGTGGCGGATATGATTTTGTCGGGCGCCTAGCCCTTCCGCGTCGACGCGGCGATCATCTCCACTTCCACCAGGAAGTTCGGATCCGCCAGCCCGGCGACGATCAGCAGGGTCGACGTGGGTCGGTTTTCGCCAAGATAATTGGCACGCACTGTGTTGTAGGCGGGTAGGTTTGCGGCGTCGGTGATGAAGTGCTTCACGTGGACGATATCGCTGACGCGTAGCCGGTTGTGTTCGAGTACGGCGAGGCAGTTGTTCCACGCATTGCGGGCCTGTCCTTCGAAATCGTCGGGAACGTTGCCGTCGAAATCCATACCGACCTGACCTGCCACGAAGGTCAGCTTGGCGTCTTCCGGAACTTCCACGCCATGAGCATACAGCCCCAGCGGCGGTTGCATCTTTTCGGGGTAGAATGCGCGGTTTTCCATCTCTGCCTCTTTCGATAAATCCCGGATTTCTGGCTACTCTATAGAAAGACTGGGGCATTCCGGCAAGCACCCTCGGCACATTTCATTGAATCCTTCAAGCTGAACCCCTAGTATGTGACTAAGTTTTTAAACGGGAGATTGGGAAATGTTCCTCAAGAATACCTGGTACGTCTGCGCCCAGCCGGAAGAAATTGACCGGACACCGATGGCGCGCACCATCTGCAATGAAAACATTGTCTTCTGGCGCAAGGAGGACGGTACGCCGCAGGCCTTTGAAGACCGTTGCTGCCACCGCCGAATGCCGCTGTCGAAGGGCAAAATTGTCGGCGACAAGCTGGAATGCTACTATCACGGCCTTCAGTTCGATGCGGCGGGCAAGTGCACGCATGTGCCGGGCCAGACTACGATCCCGCCGGGGGCCCAGGTCCGCACTTATCCAATCGTCGAGAAATACAACTGGATCTGGATCTGGATGGGCGATCCGGCGCTGGCCGACGAAAACCTGATCGTTCCTTATCCCTGGAAGACCGACGACGATTGGGGCGACAAGGGGACGTATTTCTACGTCAAATGCGATTACAAGCTGATCATCGACAACCTGCTGGACCTGTCGCATCTTGGCTTTGTGCATAAATCGACCATCGGCAATGCCGCCGTCGCCGAGGCTGCCAAGATCCGCACGCTGAAAGACGACGACAGCGTCACGGTTGCACGCTGGACTGTCGGCCAGAATCCGGCACCGACCTATCAGAGGATGGGTGGCTGGACGGAAGACGACATCGTCGACCGCTGGCAGATTATAGAATTCCAGATGCCAGGCGCCGTGCGTTTGTTCACCGGCGCCGCGGAAGGGGCCGCAGAGGGCAAGGAATTCGGTTTTACCGATATCGATCTGCCGGTACCGAAAGGTGGGTTCGGGTTCCATAACCTCAACTTTGTAACGCCCGAAACCGAAACTACGACCCATTACTTCTGGTCCAACGCTTATCAGGTCGAAGGTCAGCCGGTCACCGAGGAAATGACCGAAATGTCTTACAAGCAGATCTTCACGGCTTTTCACCAGGACTGGGAGGTGTTCAACAAGCAGCAGGAGAACTGGGACGATCGTCCGACGATTGACACGATCCAAGATGCCGGCTCCATTGCCGCCCGCAACATGATCGACCGCAAGATCGCGGAAGAGCGGGGCGAAATGGCGGTTGCTGCGGAATAGCGTCCGCGCACCAATATTTAAAAAAGGCGGGCCTTCGGGTCCGCCTTTTTTTATTTATGTGGCCACTACCCGCCGGTATATAGGTACCGCGACCAGCGGGAGGATGTAGATTGGAAACTGCCCCACTACGAAGTAGACGAGCAGGTCGTAGGACGCGCTTTCGCTGACTGCCGCGAGCACCAATGCCACGTTAGTGTTGCCGGTCAAGAGACCGATGGTTACTGCCGCTCGTCTGCCGACGCGCCAGAACACGCAGGCCGCGAAAATCTGTAGCCCGATATTCACGATGAAAGTGGTTATGGTGACGAAGGCGGTGAAAGATGGCTTTGCGACGGCGAAATCCGGCAGACCCGACATCAGTGACACTGCCACGCCGACCATCCCGAGCACCATGATGCCGTCCATGCGCGACGCCTGGGCCTGCAGGAATGCGGGCTTCAGAACGTATCGGGCGATCACCGCTATTAGGAAGCTGCCGCCGACAATCCGGCCCAGCCGCCACATAAGTTCCAGCACCGTGACGTCCAGCTCGATCCCCAGCAGCCAAAGCGCGAGCGGCGGCAGCGTGAACGGCACCAGCGCATAGGACAGCACCGTGATGATCAGGGCGAGCGCCGCGTCGAGGCCGAACAGGACGCACAGCGCAGGCGCCGACATGATAGGCGTGGCCAGCGCATGGAACACGATGCCCGCGCCCAACGGCCCGTCGATGCCGGCGGCCCCGGTCAGACCCCACAGGATTAACGGCGTGATCCCCATGGTAAAGATGAAAATAACTGTGATCAGCCAATGGTGGCGGAAGTAATCCTTCAGCGCCGCTGGCTCGATGCGCATCATCGAAAGCGACAGATTCATAACGATCAGGGCTTCCAGCCAGGGTGCCAGCGCGTCGGCGAGCGGCTGCCAGGCGATGCCGCCGAAAACTCCGGCCGCAAGGAACCAGGTCGCTCGTTTGGCGACCCAGTCCAGACCGCGAAATAAGATCATGCCCTCATTAGCCGCCGATATATCGGCAGCGCCACCACAGGAAGAAAATACATCGGCACCTGGCCAAGAACGAAATAGGCGATCAGTTCCGGTGACGCCTTATCGGCCAACACCACCATGACGAGGCCGAGATTGGTGTTGCCGGTCACTAGACCTATGGTCAGCGCCTCGCGCCGGCCGAGTTTCAGAAACAGCACCGTACCGAACACCTGCATCGCGATGTTGGCGGCAAAGGCAGCGATCAACGTCAAGATGACGTAGTCGATCCGTCCTTCCGTAAAGGCGGCGATACCGTCCATGATGCCGAGACAGAAAATCATCACAAATACCACGCCCAGTCCGTCGATTGCCCGGGCATTGCGGGCTAGCGTTTCCCGCTCGAAAACCCATCGCCGCAGGATAAAAGCTAGCGCCGCTGGCGCCGCGATCGTGGCGAACAGTCGGATGAACATCTCCCAGATGCTGACCCCCAGGTCGAAACCGATCAACCAGACTGACAGCGTCGGCAGGGTAAAGGGGACCACGGCGTAGGTCGTTACCATGGCGGCAACGGCGAGGGCGGCGTCTAGTTCCAGAATAGTCGCGATAGCGATGGCGGAGCTAATCATCGGCGCGGCTGCCATCAGGAACAACCCTTGTTCGAGGCCCGGCGGAATGTTCAGCGGCTGGATTAGGAACCACATCATCAGCGGTGCGGCGATCAGGTTGACGATGACGATCGCAGCCAGTACCCGCGGACGGCGGATATAGCCGCGCAGTTTATCCACATCCAAACGCACCATGGCAATCGCCAGAAGGATCACCATCGAATGCAGAATATACGGCCCGAAAAATTCGGCGACCGGCTGAGCGGCATAGCCGGCCACCAGCGCCCCCGCCATCAGCCAGGTCGCGACATTCGCGATGCGCTCAAAGGCGACCCGTATCAATATGGCGAGCCGTCCGCGCGGGTGAAGGTTGGCGCCTCGCCGGCGACCCGCTTCATGACCATGTCATCGTCGGGATAATGCACGTCTTCGCGTACCGAACGGTTGCCGACCTCAAGGTAGCGGACGACCGCGTTGCTACGGTTTTCCAGCCGGTGGGCATCGCCGGACCCTGCCGGAAAACACGCACACATGCCGGCCCGCAGCAGTTGTTCGCCGGTACCGGTGACGAGCGTCGGCGTGCCTTCGGTGATAAAGATGAATTCATCCTCTTCCGAATGCCAGTGACGCAGAGCCGAGACCGAGCCCGGTGCCATTTCGGTCAGATTCACACCGAACTTCGTCAGCCCGTTCGGATCGCCCAGCGCTCGGCGTGCCTTACCGGCTAACACGGTATCGTTGGGTGGTGGATAGGGATTGCGCTCGATGGCTTCGACGTCGAGCGGATCGAACGCGGGGCCGTTTTTGGACATGGTCGGGCTCCTTTATCTTGAGTAGCCGGGTCCCCGCTCCCGCTCCCAGACAACCATAAAGATCGTCCCGTGTTCGGCCGGAAGGCGGAGAGGGCAGGTGTGAAATCTGCTTAAGCAGCTCATGAATCAGGTAAGAAATCGGCGAGATCGACGCTGTCGTAGTTTTTCGGCATCGCCATGGTAAAGCGCTCGCGGCCCTCTGGATCGGTCACTGCCGGCTTGGTGGCGTCGATGATCGTCTTTGTGCCGATGCGGTGCATGGCGCTTTGTCCCGGCACGATGTCGGACACGTTGTCGAGCGACCATGTGCGGGCGTTAGGAATTTTGATGACGTCGCGCTCGGCATGTACCCGCGTCGTCAGCGACCAGAATACCTGGCGCATGTCGGACGCATCGATATCCTCGTCAACTGCGATGGCGAGTTTCGGGTGCATCTGCGGGCCAGATAGCGCCGCCATCAGCGCAGTCTTGGCCTGCCCCTCGACCCGGGGACGCAGTTTGACCACGACCGCCATCATGCCGGCAAGTCCGAGACAGCGGAGATCGAGCAGGTCGAGCCCGCCTTCGACGTTTTTCAGGTGTTCCCACAGCAGCATGTCGATCGCGGTGGCGACTAGTGCCTGGGTGTCCGTCATCGGCGCACCGCATTGCATCGCATAAAAGATCGGTTTCTCGCGCCGGGTGATGCATTTAACATCCAAGTACTGGGTGAACCCCTCCATTGCGTATCCGCCGGACCCCTCGCCGAATGGACCCTCCGGCGTATGGGCATCGGGTGGAATTTCGCCTTCGAGAATCATCTCAGCTTCGGCCGGGACCTCGATATCGATGGTCTCGCATTTTACCATGCGGACGGGTTCGCCCATCAGCGCGCCGGCGACGGTCAGTTCGTCGGTGCCGTAAGGCGCGGTGTAGGACGACGAGAAATATATCGCCGGATGCGCGCCGACGACCATGGCCACCGGCATGGGCTCGTTCCGTTCTTGGTATTTCTGATAGATGCGCAATGCTTGGCGCGGGCAGATAAGATATCCGGTACGGTTCTTGCCCATGATCTGCTGGCGATGGATTGACATGTTTCGGATACCGGTGTCCGGGTCCTTGATGATCGCCATGCCCGACGCGATGAAAGGACCGGGATCCAGTTCCGACGTCCACGCCGCTGGCACTTTGGTCAGGTCGACCTCATCGCCTTTCAGGATCACTTCCTTTACCGGCGCCCCGGCGGCGTCGACCATTTCCGGATCGATCGGCGATTTGACGCGGGTATTGAACGTCTCGATCACGTCTTCTTCTGCGACGCCCAGGCCGATGCCCCATTTGCGGCGGTCGATCAGGATCTGGTTGCAGACCTGCCAGTCGGGAAAGCCGGTCAGATTGTCGAACAGCGACGCCTTTCCCAGCCGGTCGAATGTCTTCCAACCGATAGCGGTCAGGTTTTCATGCGGGTCCACTTCCTTTCGAAAACGCACCAGTTCGCCCTGCTGTTCCAGATTGGCGAGATATCCCCGGATCGACTGATCCATGCGCCCTGTACTCCTCGATTATTCTTCAGCCGTTTATGACATAATAGGAGAAACCGCGCCATGCAGGGGATCAAGACATGCCGGGCACAGAGATTAGGAAAATCGTCACCCTCGTCGAGGAAACGCGTATAGAAATCGGCGAAGTGGTCGATCCGCCCAGCCGGCAATGCGCCGCCGTTGCCGTGATCAAAAATCCCTATGCCGGCCGGTTTTCGCATGACCTGCCGGAACTGGAGGCCGCCGGCGCCGAGCTGGGCGATCTTCTAGGCCGCTGCGCAATGAACGCCCTCGGCATAAGCGCGGCAGAAGTACATAGTTTTGGCAAGGCCGCCATCATAGGCGAGAACGGCGAGAAGGAACACGGCGCCGCCTGCATGCATCCCACCATGGGCAAGCCCTTGCGCGATATCGTCGGTCCGGCGCCATCGATTATTCCCTCGACTAAAAAAGTCGGAGGTCCTGGCACCGCGATCGACTGCCCACTGCACCACAAGGAAGACGTATGGACGTTTTCGCATTTCGACGCGATGGAAGTCTCGCTCGCTGACGCGCCGCGAGCTGATGAAATTGTCGTAATAATCGCGCTGACGGATTCTGGTCGCCCGCTGCACCGTGTTGGCGAAGGCAAGGGTGCCGGGGACGTGGGCGCCGATTAGGGGACTTTTGAGGAAATTTAACGCGAGCTGTCTACAAGCGGCGTTGACGGTTAGCGACAGCCGGGGCGGGGACTATTTTTCTCTGATATCGACGATCCGATCCGAGGAGGAATGCACGCCGTAGGTCACCAGCGGTGCGTCGCCGGTCACGCGGAAGCCGTGGGCGGTGTTCGGCGGAAATACCATGGTGATGCCTGGTCCGATGTCGGTGGTGCCGTCCTGGCCGTCGACCCAGGCCTCTCCGGCACCTTCCAGCACGGTGACGATTTCCACGTAGGGGTGCGCATGGTTCGGCGTCGCGTAACCAGGAGACGATGTCTGAATACCGCATCTAACGGGCGTCGTTCCGTCATCGTCACCGACCAGCGTTCTGTAGGTTGCGCCGCCGGGAAACTCCTCCTGCGCTACGTCGTCGTGACGAATAATTGTGTCGGTCATTTTTCCGCAATGCCTCCGAGCCGGACATACAGAATAGCACCTTTTGGCGATTTTACCGTGTGCGACGATCCGGGCGGGTACCGGATCCAGGTGCCGGCGGGGTAAGCACCGAATTCGTCCTCGATTGCACCGTCGATCACGAACACCTCTTCGCCGTTCGGATGCTGATGAGGTGGCGATTGCGCCCCCGGGTCCAGCTTCAGCAGCTGCGTCCATTCCCTGAAGCCGCCCTGCCGGTACAACGGTTTCTGCCACACGCCACTGTCGTTCCACGGCTGCCAGTCCAGCGCGCCCGAATTCATCTCTACCTGGGTGCGGCCCTCGCCACCGTACTGGCGCAGCTTGACGAACAGCGTGCAGCCGTCCTTCGAAAACGGCGCATGGCTGGTGCCGTCCGGGTTTAACAGGTACGTACCTGACGGATAATCGCCGTGTTCATCTGACAAAACGCCTTCGAGAACGAAGATTTCCTCGCCACCCGGATGGTGGTGGGTGGGAAATTCGCCGCCCACTTCGTAGCGAACAACGGATGTGACGATCGCCGCTTCTGCCGGCCCGTCAAAGTAAAGCCTCTTGTGCCACACGGTGGGAGACAGGCTTGCCTGCCAGCCCATGTCAGCGGACCGGACGACCGCGAGGGTGGACATGTCCACATTCAATGACAGCACGTTATCCATGGGTTGAGGGTGGGGTTTTAGGGTGGTGGTCAAGCGTGTCTAATCAGCCGCCGCTCCCTGACAGCTTGGTTGGTATTCTCATTACCCGGTCATAATCCTCCGGGGCAGGGCCGCCATGATCCTCGCCCGGGCACATTCTGCAGCGAAAAATCTTACAGCTGTTCTTCGAGCAATTTTTCCAAATCACGTTCCGTCGGTTGGAATTTGGTCCCAATCTTGTGAGAGGATCATTAATCTGTACACGGAATATTGGTTCCCCTAGAGTTCGGCGGGTACGGTGTAAAAATCGGGCGATATAAATATATTTCGGGAGGTCGACGTGGAATTCGGAATGCAGTTTTTCCCTGCTGTGGGGCCGGATCAGAAATCGGGGCAACAGTTTTTCGACGAATGTCTGCGTCTGACCGAGCTGGCGGATGTGTATGGTTACTCGCATATCAGAACCGTTGAGCACTATTTCCATCCCTATGGCGGATACAGCCCCAACCCCATCGTTTTCCTGTCTGCAGCATCGCAGCGGGCCAAGAACGCCCGGATCGTGACCGGGGCCGTCCTGCCGGTATTCAACAACCCGCTTAAACTGGCCGGCGAGATCGGCATGCTGGACGCGATTTCCGGCGGCCGTGCGGAAATCGGCTTCGCCCGGGCGTTCCTGCCCCACGAGTACGATCGCTTCGGGATCTCCCTTGACGAAAGCGTCGCGCGTTTCGACGAGGGCATGGAACAGATCGAACTTCTGTTGACCGGCGAAAATGTGTCGCATGACGGCCAGTTCCACAGGTTCAGCAACGTAACCTCGCTTCCCCGGCCATCTCAGAAGCCGCGACCGAATTTCTGGACTGCGGCCTTCACGACGCCCGAGTCTTTCGAAAAAGCGGGACGGATCGGCAATTACATCATGGCGATCCCGATCGGCGGCTCGGCAATGGCCGAACTGATCAGTATCTATCGCGAAGCATGGAAATCCGCTGGTCATGACGGTGACGGCCGGATCATGCTGGCGTTTCACATGTTCTGTCACGAAGATGCGGAAGAAGCGGCCCGGATCGCCCGCGATCCTCTCAACCGGTATCTCAAATCCCTAGTCGATGCCGCCAGTGGCTGGGTCGACGGTGCGGAGTCCGATGCCTACAAGAACTATGGCAAGATGATTGCCGCTCTCGATGCAGAAACATTTGAGTCCCAGGTGGAAAAGGGTGCGGCATGGGTCGGGACGCCCGAGGTCCTGATAGAGAGGATTCGGGCGTACGAGTCTGACATCGGCGGTTTCGACGATGCGTCGCTGCAGGTCAATTTCAGCGATATGAGCTACGAAGACGCCGAACGCTCTACCAGACTGTTCGGAGAAAAGGTGATGTCCGTCTTCGCCGGATAGCGGGACTCCGGGATCGGCCGTTGGTTCTGGCGTGCGCGACTATTCTTTCCCCGTCGGTAATTCGACGGAATAGCACACGAAGCATTTCAAATGTCCTGATGCCTGCCATCAGAAGCTTTTTTGTGAGGGCTAACAACAAATCCGCATGAATGAAATATTCTAAAAGCTGAAGCGCAAAGTGGTTCGCTAGCATTTGCGGGCCCACATCTCGACTCCCTTGAGGGGCTGTTCGGTGCCGTCCGCCCGGACTAGTTCCAAGAAAGAGCAGAAATATTTCAGGCCGATCCAGACTTCTTGCCAAAACTCGAAATTCGCCCGCGGAACCCGACCGCCGGTCACCCGGCATCTTCTGGGCGGATGCCGCAGATGCGCCGATCAGGTCAATGAACCCGACTATCGCCATCGTTTCCGGGATTTACAGATCACTGATCGAAAAAAGGGTCGCGCAGAAAATTTCATATTGATCAGACACAGGATACATGAACTTTATCCTTTGCGGCTGTGTATGCTAGACACCCAACGCTCACACTTTCTGGTTATTCGGTTCTTTCAGGTCCTGCATCCATGAAAACGCTCGTCACCGGCGTCGCCGGCTTTATCGGCTTTCATACAGCAAACCGGCTGCTAGATCGAGGCGGAGAAGTGGTGGGTATCGACTGCGTGAACGACTATTACAGCGTGGAACTGAAGAACGCGCGGCTCGAAAAGCTGAAGGCGCGCGAAGGTTTCCGGTTTTACAAACTCGATCTGTCGGACCGTCAGGCCTATGACGAGACCCGGGACGCCATCGCGGGTATTTCCAGGGCGATCCATCTTGCCGCCCAGGCGGGGGTGCGTCACTCCATCGAACACCCGTTCGACTACGTGGGCGCCAATCTTGTCGCTCATATGACAACCCTGGAATTGTGTCGGCATCAACCGGGCTTCGAACACCTAGTCTATGCCAGTTCCAGCTCGGTCTACGGCGGAAACAAGAAGCTCCCGTTTTCAGTCGACCACCGCACGGATTCGCCGGTTTCCCTCTACGCCGCAACCAAGCTTGCGAACGAGCACATGAGCTATTCCTACGCCCATCTTTACGGCATGCCGCAGACCGGGCTGCGGTTTTTTACCGTCTACGGTCCGTGGGGGCGTCCAGACATGGCGCTGTATATTTTTGCCGATGCCATCATGAACGGCCGTTCGATCGAGGTGTTCAATCACGGCGACATGAAGCGCGATTTCACTTTCGTTGACGATATCGTAACCGGGGTTGTCGCTGCACACGACAATCCGCCGACCACCTCCGACGGCGCGCCCCATCGCGTCTACAATATCGGCAATCACCGGTCAGAACCGCTGATGCGGCTAATCGAGATCCTGGAGAACGCGCTTGGGCGCAAGGCCGAAGTCCATATGAAGCCGATGCAGCTTGGCGACGTGAAGGAAAGCTTCGCCGATATCGATGCGATCCGGAACGATCTCGGTTTCGAGCCGACCACGCCGATTGACGTCGGGGTGCCGAAATTCGTCGAATGGTTCAAGGCCTATAATGGCTACGACTAGCCAGCGCAGACTGTAATCGGCCCGGCCCTCATCGTAAAAGCCCGATATCGCTCCCGGCACAGAGCCGGGCGGGTACCTGGTTCTCGGCGTACCGAACCACGCCGGGCTCTTGCGGCGCGTCTGCACAAGCTGTTCGAACTGGCTAGCCAAGTGACCAATTTCATTACGTCGAAGTATCCCGAATCGTGGGGCATGCTCGCGGATCGGCTTGTGCTGGATGTCGCGTTCTGCGTCTATGTAGGCATCTTCGATTTCTGGGCGGATCCCCAACCTGCGCCGCGAATAAAGCAGGGGGCGTTATCGGTGCTCGAAGATCCTACGCCGATTCTTGCCTCGACCTAAGAGACCTCGAGATTTTCGTCCATCTCCTACAGGGCGATAGTCACTAGGCGGCCTGATGATTGTCCCGATTTCGTGGCACCGCTGGATAAAAGCGTCTTCGGCAGCCTGAACTATGCGATGGAAGATGTCTGGTGGCGAAACAAGGAAAACAAGAAAGTCGCGGTCGATATCTTATCCCGGTTCAACGTCTGTTTGGCGGAACGGCAAAGCATGAACACATTGGCGAAGGATTTTGCCCGCACGATCCTGTGGAAATAGCCGGATCAGCCGAGACGTTTCTTGAGGTCGTCCACGACCCGGGCGGCGGATTTGCCGTCCCAGAGGTCGGGGCGCACGCCGCTTTGCCAGTTCCCGGCGAGAATATCGTCAACGTAACCCTGCAGGTCGGCGATCGTTGCGAGCCGGTTCGTCCCTTCGGTCACCGTGACGGGGCGTTCGGTGTTTTCGCGCAGCGTGATGCAGGGAATATCCAGATATGTGGTTTCCTCCTGGATGCCACCGGAATCAGTGATGACAAGGGCGGCTTCGCGAACAAGGCCCATGAAACGGATATAGTTGATCGGCTCGCTCACATGGATGCCCGTCGCGGACAGGAAATCGTCCAGCAGACCATGGGTATCCAGGTTCTTGCGCGTTCGCGGGTGCAGCGGGAACAGCAACGGGATTCTTGCAGCAGAGGCTTTTAGCGCGTCGACCAGCGGGCCTAACGTCTCCTTGGCGTCCACGTTGCTGGGCCGGTGAAGGGTTACGATGCCGTAACCTTTTTCTGCAAGGCCAAATTCCTCGCGCGGGGTTTCCGCTTCGATTCGCGGCCGCATCAGCTCGTATGAATCCATCATCACGTTGCCAACCCGAGTAATGCGTTCCGGCGCGACGCCCTCGTTACGGAGATTGTCGTCTCCGTCCGGTGACGGGGTCCACAAGATGTCCGAGATCGAATCGGTCACGATCCGGTTGATCTCCTCCGGCATTCCCCAGTCACGGCTGCGCAGCCCGGCCTCCAAGTGCGCCACCGGTAGGCAGAGCTTCTTGGCCGCTAGCGTGCAGGCGATGGTGGAATTTACGTCGCCGACTACGATGGTCGCGGCCGGCGGGGTATCCGTGATGATCTGCTCGTAGGCGATCATGACGGCGCCGGTCTGCTGCGCGTGAGTGCCGCTACCAACTTCCAAGTTGAAGTCCGGCGCCGGCAGCCCAAGGTCGACGAAAAAACTGTCCGACATGTTGGCGTCGTAATGCTGTCCAGTGTGCACGATCACCGGCGTGTACCCGTCGGCCGCCTTCATCGCATGATAAATCGGCGCGATCTTCATGAAGTTCGGCCGGGCCGCGGCGATCAGGTGGAATACGCGTGACATGTCAATCCCGTGTTTTCTGGGTCGATGGTGGGATAGGTCAGTTTCCGCGACCGCGCAATACCCGTGACTTATCTTGGCCCGCAACACCCGGGCCGGATTCCTCGAACAAACGGTCAAGCGGGTCGGTAAGGTATAGGTTTTCTTTGTTATTCTCACATTACATGCTGACGAAGCTGCGCGAACGCGGGCGTGCGGTGAAGTGTTTAGCCGTCGACGGTTTTTCCGGCGTATAGGGCTCGTTGTGGCGAGGGGTAGTAAGAGGATGGGTTCCCCATCTGAGACGACGCCGCTCCCTCAAAAACTATAGGCTGCGGAACGCGGGTTCGCTCTGAAGCGGGATGGAATATTCGAAAACGTGCAGGATAAGCCCGCCGGATTACCGAACGATTTCCCCGTTTATACGCGTCCGCGCGCGTCTCGCCAGTTTCCAGGCGTTCAGGGTCTCCTATCATTTGTTTGATCCCTGCACGGATAAAACTTTTCTAACGGGACGCGGCCCGCAATAGTGTTATCATCGGCTTAAAACGTATCGAAGAGGATCGAAAGATGAGCAGGGCCCTGCACGAAAAACCGGAATTGACCAACGCCCGCGCCGATTTTTACGGTCGCATGGCGGAACAAAAGATGACGCCGCTGTGGGAAGTATTGCACACGCTGCTGGCTGAAGCGCCGGTGACGGACGCGGTTCCGCACAAATGGGATTATGATTTGTGCCGTCCCTATATCATGGAGTCAGCCGATATCATCTCGGCGGAAGAAGCCGAGCGTCGCGTCATGGTTCTCGAAAACCCTGGACTGGAAGAGAAATCTTGCATCACCGAGGCCTTGTACGCCGGCCTGCAGCTGATCATGCCCGGCGAAGTCGCACCCGCGCACCGACATTCGCCTTGTGCGCTGAGGTTTATCGTCGAAGGAACCGGCGCCTATACCGCGTTGAACGGCGAAAAAGCCTATATGGAGGTCGGCGATCTGATCCTGACGCCATCCTGGGTGTGGCACGACCATGGCCATGATGGCGATGTGCCGGTTGTCTGGCTCGACGGGCTGGACATCCCGCTTGTCCGCCATCTCGGCCCGGTCTTTGCCGAACCCTATCCCGAATCCGAATTCCCGCAGGGACGGCCGTCGGGCGATAATATGGCGCGATACGGTGGCAATATGCGGCCGTTCGGCGAAACGTCGGGACCGGCAAATTCACCAGTGTTCCATTATCCTTACGTCCAGACGCGCGACACGCTGGATACCTTGTCAAAATCGGGCGATATCGATGCCCGTCACGGCTACAAGCTCGAATACATCAACCCGACGACGGGTGGGCCGGTCATGCCGACCGTCGGTACCTATATGCAAAAGCTGCCCAATGGCTTCTCAGGCGATGCGTACCAGACGACCGCAGCCTGGGTGTATCACTGTGTCGAAGGATCCGGCAGCACGATCATCAACGGGCAGAAGATGACCTGGAAGGCAAGGGACACCTTCGTCGTGCCCGCCTGGTTCAAGCACGAACACCAGGCTGACGAAGACTCGTTCCTATTCAGCTTTACCGATCAGCCAGTGCAGCAGAAGCTCGGTCTGTTCCGCGAGGGCGAAACGGGTTAATAGGCTGTCAAATCGGCCAGGGCCGTCTCTTCCTTCGAGACGGCTCTGCGGACCTCTTCAGGATGAAGTCAGTCGTGCCTCTAGCCGCCGTACAGCCTCTTAAGCAGTGAAATGAACTGCGCGCGTTCGTCGTCGTTTAGTGCCGAGGCGACGTCGTCTTCGTGTTCGACGGTGCGTTGTTTCAGTTCCGCCAGCGTTTCCGACCCCGCGTCTGTCAGCTGCAACGCGTGGGACCGGCGGTCAGTCGGCGATACGTGCCGAACCACCAGCCCACGATTTTCCAACCGGTCGATGATCTGTACCAGTGTCGACCGGTCTAAACGCAGCGCTTCGGCAATCGCGCTTTGGCTGATGTCGGGGTTGGCTTCGATCAACAGCAGCGTCCCGAACTGGGGCACGGATATGCCGTCCTGTCCGACTGTAGCGCCGAAATGCTGGAACAGCACCAACTGGGCGCATCGCAGGTTGAAACCGATCAGGTCGGGCAGCATGCCCATAACTATGTCACCCCGCCGGTCGCTGGAACGCGCGCTTGATTTTTTTGACGCCATGCAGGTCCCGCCTACGCGAATATCTGTTTGAAATCTTCCGGGATCTCGCCGGCCATAAGTTTGGTGTCGTCTTCCGGATCGAACAGGCCCCAGATACGAACTTCCTTGCCCTCGACAGCTACGTCGCCGCCGTTCCAGATGTTGTGCGTCACGGTAAAGCTTTTGCTGCCGAAACGGGAAATGAAACTTTCGATTTCCAGGTTGTCCGTCCACCGGCAACGGTCGCGAAACGACGCCTGCGCATCAACCAGCGGCAGGCCAGCCAGGCCGTATTCCTCGATCAACCCGTCATAGGGGTGTCCCGCTGCATCCAGCAGCGTGTGCGTGCCGATATCGAACCACCTGAAATAGTTCGGATAGAACGTTTGCCCCAGCGGGTCGCAATCCGCCCATTCGGCGCGGGTCTGATATCGATTGGTAAACGGCAAGACGCCTGCCTTCCCCTATTCTCGGCGCAAGAAAGGCCGGAGCCTATTCGGCCAGCACGGATTAGACAAGACGAAACGCGGTATAGGATCCGTGTCGAATTCTGCTGGCGGAGCACCCTGGCTTAAAAGACGTAGAAAACGTTTCCGTATATGCCCAGCGGCCAGCGGCCTGCCTGAAACAGCCGGAACTTGGCGTCGAACGGATGGGCACCTGATTGCCCGGCGGCCAATCCCAGCGCGGCGTGGTGAACCGCGATCGATGCGGATCCAGCAGCGCTTTTGACGAGCCCCGCATCGGCTAGACCGCCTCGAGCGAGCGCTGTAGACGCGACGCCGTGCAGATGATCGGAGCCTGCAAACTCGATGTTCGCGATACGAGTCCCGACCGTTTCGCGGCCAACGGCATCTTCCGCAACAGACATCAGGTCGGCGGCGATGCGATCTTCCCCGTCCCACCATTTGAGGGTGAAATCCGTCCGTCGGCTTTTTCGTCGTCGCTCAGGGCGTATTCCGAATAAGGTGACATCTCGACGTCGCCCGCATACAGCCGCGACTTGCAGGACCCGCAATTGCCCGACCGGCATCCATGCGGGTAAGGCACCCCCAGAGTCAGGGTGGCTTCCAGGATCGTTTGGCCAATCTCCACCGGTACGGGGCTGTCGTGCTGGCGAATGTTGACGGTGTAGATCATGGAGAAGGGTTCGCTAGTCCGTGAAATCGTCCTTAGTCAGCAGGGAAATCATCCGAATTCCCTTTTCCCGGAAATTGTCCTCCGCGCCCTGAAGCCGGTCGACGATGGTGACCACGATGGGCACGGTGCCGTTGCCTTCGCGCTGAACGGCGTCGATCGCCTGCATCGACGAGCCGCCGGTCGTGGTGACGTCTTCGACGATCAGCACTTTGCCGCCTTCTAGCATGTTGCCTTCGACCTGTTTCTCGGTGCCGCGTTCCTTGATTTCTTTTCTGACCAGAAAGCCGGGCAGGGGGCGGTCGGTGCCGGACGATGCCATGGCGACGGCGGCAACGATGGGTACGGCGCCAACCGCCATACCGCCGACGCAGTCCAAGTCTTCGCCGGCGACGGCCTCCAGGATCAGTTCAGCCGCCAGCCGTGCGCCTTCCGGGTCCATCACGGTCGGTTTCATGTCGAAGTAGAAGCCGCTGGACTGGCCCGATGCCAACTTGAAGTCGCCGCCTTTCGAGAATGATTTTGCCGCGATGATGTCGCGCAGTTGTTTTTTCCGGTCGTCCATCAGGCAGTCGTCCCTTGCTGTATGGCCTGCCACACCTTCAGCGGCGTCGCCGGCATGTCGATATCGGTCACGCCGTAATCGGAAAGCGCATCGACGATGGCGTTTACCGTCGACGCGATAGATCCCACCGTCCCGGATTCGCCGCCGCCTTTCACGCCCAGCGGATTGGTCTGGCAGGCGGCCACGAAGTCCGACGTTTCGATCATCGGCAGGTCGTCGGCGCGGGGCATACAATAGTCTAGGAATGACCCGGCCAGGATCTGGCCGTCGGAGTCGTAGGTGACGTCTTCCATCAGTGCCTGTCCGACCCCCTGGGCGACGCCGCCATGGACCTGGCCAGCCAGCAGCAGCGGGTTGATCACCTCGCCGGAATCGTTGACCGCGATGTGGCGGACCAGATCCACGAACCCGGTATCGGGATCCACCTCGACCTCGGTGAAGTGGGTGCCGTTCGGCCAGTTGGGGCCGGTTTCAGGGTTCCAGGTGGCTTCTGCTTCCAGCCCAATTCCCAGCTCCGTCGGCCAACCCATCGGCATATAGGACATCGGCGCTATGTCGCAGATATGCATCGACTTGTCTGTCCCGGCGACGGTCAGGTTGCCGTCGGCGAACTCGATATCTTCCTTCGCTGCCTCGAGAACGTGGGCGGCGATCTTCCTCGCCTTGTCGATGATCTTGTCGGCGGCGAGCCGGAGCGCTGAACCGCCTATGGTCATTGAGCGCGACCCGTAGGTGCCGCGACCGTAAGTGACCTTGTCAGAATCACCCTGTAAAAGGCGAATCTTCTCGAACGGTACGCCGAGCCAGCTGTGGATCATCTGGGCATATACCGTCTGGTGGCCCTGGCCGTGGCTGTGCGTTCCCGCGACCACGGTCACCGAGCCGGTATCGTCGAAGCGGATTTCCATGCGGTCGTTGAACGGCGATGCGAAATCAATGAACGAACACGTGCCCAGCCCTCGCAGCTTGCCGCGAGCAGCGCTTTCCGCCTTACGCGCCTCGAACCCGGGAATGTCGGCGATGTCCGCCGCATGATCCGTGATCCCCGGAAAATCGCCGGAATCGTATACCGTCGGGATTAGCGTGGTGAAGGGCATCTTCTCCTCGGTGATATAATTCCGCTGACGGATTTCCACCGGATCTATGCCCATCTCGTCGGCGGCGATATCGAGCAGCCGTTCGACCACGTAGACCGCTTCCGGACGTCCGGCGCCGCGATAGGGGCCGGTCCAGGTGGTATTGCTGAAAACCACGCGGATATGAATGTGCATGGCGCCGTATACGTAGACGTTCTGGTACACCATCGACCCGATGCAGGCCGGTACTGGTGCTGACGCGGACAGATAGGCGCCGACGCCGTAATCCGCCTTCACGCGGATGGCGAGAATCTTGCCGTTCTCGTCCAGCGCCATTTCGCTGTCGGTTTCGGCGTCGCGGGCGTGAGTGTCGCTGATCAGCGATTCAGACCGGTCCCCCGTCCATTTGACGGGCCGTCCTAGCTCCCGTGCGGCCCAGGCGACCAGTGCATCTTCCGGGAAGACGCCGTTTTTCATACCGAACCCTCCGCCCACATCGGGCGCGATCACCCGGAACGCGGTCGCTGGTTGATGAAATATCTCGGCGAAAGTCGGGCGGTGCTGATGGGTGCCCTGGCTCGACATGTAGCACGTCCATTCGCGCCGGCCCGCGCTGTATTCGGCCAGCGCCGCGCGCGGCTCCATGGCATTGGCGGAAATCCGGTTGTGGTGCAGGTCCGCTTTCACCACATGTGCCGCTCTAGCGAAGGCGGCGTCGGTGGCATCGGCGTCACCGCGGTCCATTTCGAACCACAGATTGCCGGGATTGTCGTCCCATACCTGTGGCGCACCGTCTTTCACCGCGGCACGGGTCGATCCGACGGCTGGCAGGGCCTCGTAATTGACCTCGATCATCTCGGCGGCGTCCTTGGCCTCGGCCAGCGTTTCGGCCACCACAAATGCCACGGGATCGCCGACGCAACGGACCCGGTCGCGCGCCAGGATCGGATGCGCCGGGGTCGGTGAAGGCGGTCCGCCGAACGCCATTGGAGGGACGTGGCAGTGCAGCGTGCCGAGACCCTGCGCCTCCGCATCGGCGCCGGTCAGGATCAATACGACGCCCGGCGCTTCCTTCGCCGCGTCTGCGTTGACGCCGTTGACCTTCGCATGCGGATAGGGCGACCGCAGTACATAGCCGATTGCCGTAAAGGGTAGACGGATATCGTCCACATACTGTCCCTGGCCCATCAGAAATTTCGGATCCTCCGTGCGCGGCACGGGCTGTCCAACACCAAATTGCATTGCGGTTACCTTCGTTCGATCGTCGTCCCTGTTCCCGGATCGATATTCCCGGAATCGCGGGCCCGAGTCGAGGGGTAGGCGATCGAAACGCCCCCAACTAAACCGGCGTATTCTATTCCGCTGGACTTCGCCCCCGTTCCCGCCATATTACGCGCGCTATGACCGAACTGCCGTTTACGAAAATGCACGGGCTCGGCAACGATTTCGTGGTGATTGACGCGCGTG
>TARA_B100000674_G_scaffold449260_1_pt1 | contig 32812 bp, 30 predicted proteins | sample TARA_B100000674 | Tara Oceans TARA_B100000674 (sample SAMEA2622759) | marine metagenome | biome: marine biome (ENVO:00000447); feature: surface water layer (ENVO:00002042); material: "saline water (ENVO:00002010), including plankton (ENVO:xxxxxxxx)" | depth 5 m | reverse complement strand
CAGGGCATCGAAATGCAGCGCCGGGTGACGGTGGGGGATCGGCTGGAAGATCTGGTGGCCACCTTCATCGAGCGCAGCCATCATGCTGACGTCATCGTGGTGAATGGGGGCCTGGGGCCCACCAGTGACGATCTCAGCGCCGAGGCCATGGCTCTCGCCAAAGGGGAAGCCCTGGTGGAAAACAGCCACTGGCGTGGGCGCATTGAAGACTGGTATCGCCGCGCCGGGCGTAAGATGAATCCCAGCAACCTGAAGCAGGCCCGGCTGCCGGCATCGGCAATCATGGTGGATAACCCGGTGGGAACCGCCTGCGGGTTTCGGGTCAAGCTCAACCGCGCCTGGCTTTTTTTTACGCCGGGGGTGCCGTCTGAATTCAAGGTCATGGTGCGCGAACAGTTCCTGCCGTTCATTCATGACACCTTTGAGCAGCTGGAAATAACCCGCCTCACCAAACTGTTGACCTTTGGCGTTGGTGAATCGCAGTTGGCCGATGCCTTGAGCGGGCTGGCGGTACCTCAGGGTATCACCCTGGGCTATCGATCATCACTGCCCCATGTGGAAATAAAACTGTTCGCGCGGGGGGAGCGTGCCGTTGCCGCGTTGCCGGATTTTACCGAACAGGTGAAACGCGTGATCGGCCCCGCCATCGTTTCTGAACGCTTTCCCTCCATTGCCCGGGAAGTACACCAACTGCTGCTGGATCGCAGTGCCCACCATGCTGTGACGCTGAGCCTGGCGGAATCCTGCACCGGTGGTCTGGTGGCCAGTCAGCTGGTGGAATACCCCGGCAGCTCCGTATATTTAAAACAGGCTCTGGTTGCCTACAGCAACCAGGCAAAAATCACATTGCTGGGGGTGCAGGAAGCCACCTTGCGGGAGCAGGGCGCGGTATCCATTGCCTGCGTGGAGGAAATGGCCCGCGGGGTGCGGGCCCAGTTGGATACGGATCTGGGGCTGGCGGTGAGCGGCATTGCCGGGCCCGATGGCGGCAGTGCCGACACACCAGTGGGCAGCGTGGCTCTGGCGCTGGCCACCCGCGAGCACACCTGGAGTCAGATGTTGACCATTCCGTTCCAGAACCGCACACCCATCCGCCAGGTCAGCAGTGCACTGGCACTGGATATGCTGCGGCGTGCACTGCTGGATCAGCCCCCCCTTGCCCAATACGGTTTTATCAAAACCAGGCTTGTCACGGATTAGACGGCCGCTTCCTGCAGTACGGGTTTGGCGCGCAGTTCCGTTACCGCCAGATCGATGAAAGCCCTGACTTTGGCCGGCACGTTGCGCCCCTGGGGGTGCACGATGCTGACCGGGATCGGTGGCCCTTCATACTCTTCCAGAATGGGTTGCAGGCGGCCGGCGCTTACCTGGGGTTCGGCTTGATAGGACAGCACGCGGGTGATGCCATGGCCTGCCACCGCAGCGGCAATCACCGAATCGTTGGTGGTGCTGCGAAATACCGCCGCCGTTTTCAGGTTAATCTCACCACCGCTGTCATGGTAGCGCCAGAGCGGGCCACGGCTGCCGGCGGTGGAAGTGATCAGGCGGTGCCCGGACAGTGCCTGCGGTGACGCGGGGGTGCCATGGCGTTGCAGGTAGGCGGGGGAGGCATAAGTTTTGAGGCGCACCGTTCCCAGTTGAATCCCATGCATGGTGGAGTCCGGCAGTGCTCCGATGCGAATTCCCACATCAATGCCTTCTTCGATCAGGTGGGTGACGCGATCCACAAACACGGCGCTCACCGTGACCTGGGGATACCGCTCAAGGTAGGCGGTGATCACCGGCGTCACATACAGGCAGCCGAACATGGCCGGAGCGGTGACCACCAGATCCCCCTGGGGGTTGCCATGGATGCCGCCGATGGATTCCTCCGCGCTGACCACGTCCGCCAGAATGCGGCGGGCATCCTGTAGATACTGTTGCCCTGCCGCCGTCAGTCGTACCCGGCGCGTGGTGCGCAGCAGCAGCACCGCCCCCAGGTGTGTCTCCAGTTCAGCCACCACCCGGGTCACCATGGGCGCCGACAGGGACAGCCTGCGCGCCGCGGCGGCGAAGCCCTGCTCCTCGGCAACCGCCACAAACACCGTCATTGCTTTGAGTTTGTCCATAAGATTATTCCACTATATGCAATGGTTAATTGTTTATCGTAAGTATTCTTAACTCAAGTGAATGTTGCGATGATGCACAGGCAGTCACATTCCAATGACCGCATTCGGATAACCTTCTTTTCATAACGACAGCGGAGTATTCACCATGGGACATCGCTTTGCAGAACTGCTGTTTTCGGACCCGGTGAAAGCGGTGCAAACCTCGGAAAACAGCCGTGAACTTTACCAGCGCTGGGAGCAGGGCAGCGATCACCACGACCGGTTGGGTGTGCGTGAAGCCGCGTTTCTGTGCACCAGTGACAGCCTGTATTTGGCCAGTGTGAGCCCGGACGGTTGGCCCTACATACAACACCGGGGCGGCCCCAAAGGGTTCATCAAGGTATTGGATGAGCGTCACATCGGCTTTGCCGATTACCGTGGTAACCGCCAGTACATCACCACCGGCAATCTGCGCACTGAAAAACGGGTGGCGCTGTTTGTGATGGACTATCCCAACCGCCGGCGCCTGAAGCTGTTGGGGTATGCCACGGAACTGGATGCGGATTCACCGCAATTGGAGGCATTGCGCGATGAGGATTACCCAGCCCGGGTGGAGCGGGGCTTCGTGATTGAGGTGGCGGCCTTCGACTGGAATTGTTCGCAACACATTACCCCACGTTACGATCAGGCCCGCATCGACCTGATCATGGCAAACCAACAGGAGTCATCATGAGCACACTCGACTTGCATCACCTGGGATTGGCGGTTCAGGATCTGGAAACCACCACTGCATTTTTCTGCGCTGTACTGGGTTTTTCGGTGGTAAAGGAAAAGCCCGATTACCCGGCGACGTTCATCAGCAACGGACATATCCTGTTAACCCTCTGGCAAACCGAAGCCGCGGCGGCGCCATTCGATCGCCGCAGGGCAGTGGGGTTGCACCATTTTGCCCTGCGGGTGGAATCGGAGTCAGAATTGAACGCGGTGTACCGCAACGCCATGGCGTGGCCGGGGGTGGTGTCTGATTTTGAACCGGAACCCCTGGGGGAAAGCGGTGCCCGCCATGCCATGTTGTTTGAGCCCGGTGGCATTCGCCTGGAATTGATCTGTCTTACTTCTCCGTAATCTCCACACCGGATTCCGTACCCAGCAACAGTACATCTGCGGCGCGGGCGGCAAACAGACCATTGGTGACCACGCCCACAATGTTATTGAGTTGCTGTTCCAGCTTGATGGGCTGGGCAATCTGCATATGGTGGATGTCCAGAATGATGTTGCCGTTGTCGGTGACGAAGCCCTCGCGGTAGACCGGATCGCCTCCCAGTTTGACGATCTCCCGGGCCACGTGGCTGCGGGCCATGGGAATCACTTCAACCGGCAGCGGGAAGGCGCCCAGGACGGGTACTTTCTTGCTGCCATCGGCGATGCAAACGAACTTTCCGGCCACAGCGGCAATGATTTTTTCCCGGGTCAGGGCCCCGCCGCCGCCTTTGATCAGGCACAGGTTGGGGTCGGTTTCATCGGCGCCGTCCACGTAAACCGGAATGTCATCCACGGCATTCAGATCGAACACCGGGATACCGTGGTGTTCAAGGCGCTTGCGCGTGGCCTCTGAGCTGGCCACCGCGCCTTCGATCCGGCCTTTCATCTGCGCCAGAAAATCGATGAAGTAGTTGGCGGTGGAGCCGGTGCCCACACCTACAATGGTGCCTTCCTCCACGTACTGAATGGCGGCTCTGGCCACGGCCTGCTTGAGTTCGTCTTGTGTCATGCGCTTGCCCCACTGGAAATGTGGCGCCAATTATAGGGGTTCGCGACCTGGGAAAACAGGGCTCAACTGTCCTGTCCGCCCAGATAGTGTATGCTTGCTGCGTACCCAGCCAACAACAGTTAGGAAGTGCCCGCACTTATGTCCATCCGCACCATCAAGAAGATCCTGCAGGCCCGCGTTTACGATGTGGCAGAGGAAACCCCTGTGGATCGCGCCCGTTCGCTGTCCCGCCGCCTGAATAATTCGGTACTGCTGAAACGGGAAGATCTGCAACCGGTGTTCTCGTTTAAGATCCGGGGCGCCTACAACAAGATTGCCAACCTCAGTGAAGAGGAAAAGGCCCGCGGTGTGATCTGCGCATCGGCCGGTAATCATGCCCAGGGTGTGGCCCTGGCGGCGGCCCGTTTGGGAATCAAGGCGGTAATCGTAATGCCGCAAACCACCCCCGAGATCAAAGTGAATTCCGTGCGCACCCTGGGCGGCAAAGTGGTGCTGCATGGGGATGCCTACGATCAGGCGGCGGCCAAAGCAAAAAAACTGATGGACCAGCATGGCTACACCTTCGTGCATCCCTTTGACGATCCGGATGTGATTGCCGGGCAGGGCACAGTGGGTATGGAAATACTGCGGCAGCACACCGGCGATCTGGAAGCAGTGTTCGTGCCGGTGGGCGGCGGCGGCCTGATTGCCGGGGTGGCCACCTACATCAAGTATCTGCGGCCGGAGGTGAAAGTCATTGGTGTTGAGCCGGGGGATTCCAATTGCCTGCAGGTGGCGATGTTGGCCGGGCGCCGCGTGGTGCTGCCGGAGGTGGGATTGTTTGCCGATGGGGTGGCGGTCAAACAGATCGGTAAGGAAACCTTCCGGCTGGCGCGCAAATATGTGGATGAAGTGATCACGGTGTCCACTGATGAAATGTGTGCAGCCATCAAAGATCTGTTTGACGATACCCGCTCGATCAATGAACCGGCCGGTGCCCTGGCGGTGGCGGGATTGAAAAAATACGTGGAGCGGGAGCAGTGCCAAGGCGCCACCCTGATCGCGGTGTGCAGCGGGGCCAATGTGAATTTTGATCGCCTGCGCCATGTGGCGGAGCGGGCGGAAATCGGTGAGCAGCGGGAAGCCGTGCTGGCGGTGACCATACCGGAACGGCCCGGCAGTTTTCGCCGATTTTGTCAAACACTGGGCAAGCGTTCCATCACCGAATTCAATTATCGTTATGCCTGCAATGACGCCGCCCACGTCTATGTGGGGGTGCAGACAGCGGGCCCCAAAGAGCGCCAGGCCATTTGCGACAGCCTGTTGGAAAAAGGTTATCAGGTACAGGACTTTTCCCAGAACGAAATGGCCAAACTGCACATTCGCCACATGGTGGGCGGCCGTGGCCCGGCCACCGTGGCGGATGAAAAAGTGCTGGAGGTATTGTATCGGTTTGAGTTTCCGGAGCGCCCCGGTGCCTTGATGGAATTCCTGAGCAAACTGGGACAGAACTGGAACATCAGCCTGTTCCACTATCGCAATCACGGTGCTGCCTTCGGCCGCATTCTGGTGGGCATGCAGGTGCCCGTCCGGGAACACCAGAAACTGCGCCGCTATGTGGAAGGTTTGGGGTATCGGCATTGGGATGAAAGTGACAATCCGGCGTATCAGCTGTTCTTGAAATAACCCACGGGATAAATAGCCAATCTGTACAATAGGCAGGGAGAAAATAACAACTTTTTGGACACAATTTACAATTAATATTTTTTCTTGAGGCGGGATCGACCGCTGGGGAAAAGAACGTTTCCAGCTTTTTAGTCCGGTGATAGGCTGTTGAAAAAAGTTCGTCAGCTTGCCTAAAAACCGATAACAATAAAAGCAGGAATTGATGTTTTATGCGATCTCTTTTACTGATGCTGCTGGGCATCGTGAGCCTTTTGCTCTGGGGTTGTAAGTCGGATAGCACCACCTACATGGTAGTGGATCTTGCTGCTGACCCAGCCGGAATCACCCTTCCCACCTTATTGTCGCCGGTGTCCGGCGGTTTCTATGTGAACGGGTTTCCCACCAATCTGCGGCGCCTGGACGATGGCAGCGTGGACATCAGTGATTTTCCCCGGCAGATTCATTGGTTGACGCAACATTATGTGCAACGCATCCAGGAATCCCGCAGCGGTTATCCTACTATTATGCCGGTGTACCTGCCTTTCAGCGGTGCCATTGATATTGCGGCAATGTCGTCCTGGGATGGCGATTACGCGGCAGCGGACGCGCCGATTCAGTTGATCGATATTGATCCTGAATCCGCCCAGTACGGCCGTCGCTTTCCGTTGCAGTTATCCGTTACGCGCTATGCGGACAGCTATCGTCCCCCTCACTTGTTACAGGTGTTGCCCACCCTGGGCATCACCTTGCAACCCAACACCACCTACGCCCTGATCGTCACCGACCAGACGCCGTTGTCGGGCGATCAGCAGTGGCAGCAGAACCCGCAGCTGACCGCGGCCTTACAGCAAACCGATGATGGGGGAATTTCCGCCCGGGCCCGGGCGGTGTACGCCCCACTGCGGGCGTTTTTGGCACCCACCGACATCGATCCCGCCCGCATCATGGGGGCCACCGTGTGGAGCACCGGCGATCCCGTGGCGCAGTTTCAGGGTGCTGCCAGGCAGGTCGCGGCTCAGGCAGAAGCCCTCACCCGGTTACCCATCAGCGAGTTGGAAAACTTCGATGACTATCCGGAATATTGCGTGATTCGGGGGACGGTGAATCTCCCCGGTTATCAAAAAGGCGTAGCGCCCTATGCCCTGTTCGGTGGTGAAGTGGAATGGACGGCAGGCGGTGCGCCGGTGCAGCAATATACCCGGCAGGCGGAGTTTGTGCTGACCATTCCCAAGCAGGTCACCATGCCGGACACAGGGTTCCCCCTGTTGTCCTACGTACACGGTGCCGGTGGCCGCGCCCATCAGGTGTACGATCGTGGTGAGTTTGATCACTTCGACATTACCCGCTATCCCTATTACATCGGCAAAGCCGGTGAGGGGCCCTCGCAGATTGCCGCGGAACGGGGTTGGGCCAGTTCCGGGCTGGCGGGCCACGCGTCCCGCGATCACATTCCCCAGTGGGGGGCGTTGAATGGCGTGATGGTGTACAACATCTTCAACCCACGGGGGCTGGCGGGGAACTACATGACCATGGCCTGGGAGCGGATTTACTTCCGGCGTATTGTGGATCGTATTGAGGTGGATCGCAGCCTGTGCCCTGACGCAGACCCGGGGCCGGGCCGGGATCGCTTCCGTTTCGACCCGCAGCTGCAGGTGAATCTGGGGCAATCCCAGGGTAACTGGATCAGTTCGCTGATGGTGGCGGCGGACCCGCGCCCTTATCAGGGGGTGATTTTTTCCGCAGCGGCGGGCACCTGGATTCGCCTGTTCAACAATAATCCGGGGTTCGAGCTGTCCATGAACTCAGTGGCCGTCAACCGGGTTCCCATACTGGATCTGGACGACGCCCACCCGTTCATGATGCTGGTGGAATGGATGCTGGCCGGCGTGGATACCATTACCAACCTGCAAAACCTGACCGTTAACCCCGCTAAACCCCCGCCCCATATCATCGGTTTTTCCGGCTACAACGACTATATGCTCTCGGAACCGGTGCAGCGTCCGTTCTTTATGGCGTTGCAGACCGACCTGCTGGGGGAGGACATCGGCCGCACGGCCAGGCGATCCTTTTTGCCGCACATTACCCTGGGCGGCGCCCGGCAGCTGGCCTATCCCGCCAGTGAAAACGCCGGCTTTGACGGCTATGGTGCACGCACCAATGTCGTCATGCGCTATCGGGGCAATAACCCGGTATTGCTGTACAACGGCCATGAAGTGTTATTCCAGTCGGACGCGGTAAAGCATCAATATGGGTGCTTTTTGGAGCACTTATCCCAGGGGGTGTCTCCGTTGGTGGGCATGGGTTGGGAGCAGGGGGGACCATGCCTGTAGCCGTGAAATGAGTTAAGGTTGGTTCTTTCTGTTTGAAGTAGGTCATTGTTTTTCAAAAGAGACCTTTTCAATGGTCGGAACCCGTGTTAATTTTTCGGCACTCGGAGCGCATTCGGAAAACCGGTGGTCCTCTGCGGGGGCATTCTACCCGACACTGGGCCAAACATAATAAAAAAGCCGGATTCTGTTTAAATTGTGAGCTACTGCTCACTTGCCAGCTGGCTGGTGACGGGGGCTGGTCTATATTTACCATGTAAGCACTGATTTTTATGCGGCGTATAAGTGAACACACGCCGTCAAATGCAAGTAGGTAAACGCTCTGTTTTCCGGCTCATACCGCATCGACGGAATCATAAAACCAATAACGAGCTGGAAATGAACTACCGGAACACCGGTGGCGTTTTTTTAACGAGGCAAGGTAAAAAATGAAGAAGAAACCCGATTTATTGGTAGTACTGATGCTGGTGCTGGGTTTGGGTGTGCTTGCAAGTTCCTATACCCAGGGGCAGCCTGATCCTGAAATGGTCGCCAGTCAGTTCTCTATCCGGTAGCGCACACTGCCGGATAGTTCGTTCAACCTTTACCATCCTGGTCGGCGTCAACCGGCGCTGTACTGTCTGCTACCAGTTACAATCCTGTTCATCATGATGTCCCACTGTTCATAGGGCAGCCGTTCCACTTTCTGGCATTCATGGGCCACCCCCACCATGCGCGGTTTGCGCGGTCGACTGTTGTTGCGCAGAAAGGCGAAAGTGCGGTCGTAAAATCCTCCACCCATCCCCATTCGATTACCGTACTCATCAAATCCCACCAGGGGGGTCAGCACCATATCCAGTGTCCAAACCGGGCAATACGCACTGTGATCGCAAAGGGGCTCGGGAATGCCAAAGCGGTTGCGGGCCATGACCTGGTTGGGATAGTGGGCCATGAACAGCAGGCGGCCTTTGGCGAACGGGTGCAGAATCGGCAGGTAGATTTCCTTGCCCAGGCGCCAGGCCAGCTCCAATAGTGGTTGTGGATCGATCTCGCCATCGTTGGGAATGTAGGCGGCGATACGCTTTCCATAGACAAATTCAGGCAACAGGCTGAGCTGGCGACACAGGCCCATGGAGGCTTGCTGCTGTTGGTGTGGGGTCAGATTGCGGCGGCGTTGGCGCAGGGTTGTACGTAACTGGTTCTTGGCGGGTGTGCTGTTGTTGGGCAGTTCCAAGGTGGCGGATTCCGTTTTTTTAATTGAAACCGGTTATCAGTATAGAAGCTGTCAGGCTGATGCGCCCAGCAAAAGCGCGCGCAGAAAAATAGCGCCCCCCGTTCTGCCGTGACTGGCGGTAGCCCTTGAACCCAAGGTTCAAGGTGGTGGTTCCTATGATGCATCGGGCTTTCCGTCGTGCGGACATGCACTCCCACATCAGAAGGAACCCCCGGGTGAAAAAGCATCGGCTCAGGGACGTCGGCCAGATACCTCGAACAGCGCAGGGGGCTGAGGCCTGATTATAACGGATTTGGAAGGGTTTCTCGAACGGCGTATTTTTTGTCGAGGGCTTGACTTTACAGATCAAGCTGTCTGGCGGAGGCCAGAGCACGTTCAATTTTATCGTTGAGTTTGGCCAGTTGTTTTTCGGTGATGCGGTCGTAGTTGGCCAGTTCGGATTGGGCTTTAATCAGTTCATGGGCAATATTCAGTGCCGCCATGACCGCGATGCGGTCAACGCCGACGATCTTGCCGCTGCGACGAATTTCACGCATGCGCTCGTCCAGCAGGCGCGCGGAACCGCGCAGCTCTTCCACTTCTTCCGGTGGGCAGCTGACGCCGTATTCACGGTCGAGAATGTTGACGTGCAGTGTTTCTAGCTCGCTCATGAATCCTGCTCCAATGCCTTAAGGCGTGAAATCATTGCTTCCACTTTGGCCCGGGCCATGTCGTTTTTCTTCATCAGATTGGCGCGTTCTTCCGCCAGCTGGGTTTCCCGTGTCTGCAGCGATCGGTTGTGACGCTTGTACTCATCACAGAGTTCGATGAACTCGTCGACACGGGATTCGAGGTTCTTGAAAAGCTGCTCAATCTTAGTCATTCGGCTTCAGTCACAATTTTTGTTGTCTATGGTACATCAAGAGCCCGGTGGGCACTATGACGACGTTATCATATACAGCTTAGCCCCATTCCTGACTTTGCTACACCCGGCAGCATGTTACAATGCACCCATGTGTCCAAAATCGGGAAAACCGCTATGAACCTGCAATCCGAAGACGTGCTGGATTTCTACGAGCTGGAAGCGGAGCTGCGTAAAATCGAGGCCCTGGCCAGCCCTTCCGAGGCCCACGGCATCCTCTGTGGCCAGCTCAGTGGCGGCCTGACCGGGGATCAGGTGGCCTGGTTGAAGGAATACCTGCCCAATCTGGGGGTGAAGGGCGAGCCCTGGGATAATACCCGGGAGTGGTTCTGCCAACTGCACAAATTCACTTTGGAAGAGTTGGTGGACAATCAGTTCAATTTCATGCCGCTGCTGCCTGATGACCAGGACCCGCTGGATACCCGCCTGGGCTCCCTGGCAGAATGGTGTTCAGGCTTCCTGGCCGGATTTGGCTCGGCCGGTGCCCGCAGGCCGGAGGAGTTCACCGAAGATGCCCTCACCGCATTGCGTGATATTCAGCAAATAAGCCAGGTGGACACCGAAATTGATGAAGAAGAGGACGGTGAAGCGGCTTACTTTGAAGTGCTGGAATACGTACGCATGGCCGCCTTGATGATCTTCACCGAGTTCGCCATGGATCGCGCCAACGTAGTGCCGCCGGGTGCCACCATTCATTGATGATGAATCCCGAATCTTTCCTGTTCCCCATTGTGTGAGATTGTCTCTACATGAGTATCACCAAAAAAGAATTTGCCGAACGCCGTCAACAGCTCATGGCCATGATGGAGCCCAACTCCATCGCCATCATTCCCGCTGCGCCCCTGCGCACCCGCAGTCGCGACACCGAATACCCCTACCGTCAGGACAGTGATTTTTTCTACCTTACCGGTTTCGCTGAGCCGGAAGCGGTATTGGCGCTGGTGCCGGGGCGCAAACACGGTGAATTCGTCATGTTCTGTCGTGAGCGGGATCGGGCAATGGAAATCTGGAACGGGTATCGGGCCGGCCCCGAAGGGGTGGTGAAGCAATACGGCGCGGACGATGCCTTTCCAATAGGGGATATCGATGAAATCCTGCCGGGCTTGCTGGAAGGCACGGATCGAGTGTATTACGGCATGGGTAAGGATAAGGATTTCGATCGTCAGGTGATGGAATGGGTCAATACCATTCGCGCCAAGGTGCGCAGTGGTGCCCACCCGCCCGGGGAGTTCATTGCCCTGGATCATCTGCTGCACGATATGCGTTTGTACAAAAGCAAGGCCGAGATCCGGCTGATGCAGCAGGCGGCGGACATGAGCGCCTCGGCCCACACCCGCGCCATGGAAAAGTGCCGTCCCGGTATGATGGAGTTTCAGTTGGAGGCGGAGTTTCTGCATGAATTCGGCCGCCACGGCAGCCGTTTTCCGGCCTACTCCAGCATTGTGGGCGGCGGCGCCAACGCCTGCATTCTGCACTACGTCGACAACAACAGTGAGCTGAAAGACGGTGATCTGGTGTTGATCGATGCCGGCGCCGAATATCAGCATTACGCTGCGGACATTACGCGCACGTTCCCGGTAAACGGCGTCTTCAGCCCGCAGCAGCGCGCCCTGTATGATGTGGTGTTGAAGGCGCAATTGGCGGCCATCAAGCAGGTGAAGCCCGGCAACCACTGGAACCAACCCCACGAAGCCGCGGTCAAGGAGCTGACCAAAGGCCTGGTGGCGTTGGGCCTGTTGCAGGGCAAAGTGGATGAATTGATTGCCAGCGAAGCCTATCGCCGCTTCTACATGCACCGCACCGGCCATTGGCTGGGCATGGATGTGCATGACGTGGGGGATTACAAGGTGGGCGATGCCTGGCGTGTCCTGGAGCCGGGTATGGTCTTGACGGTGGAGCCCGGTTTGTACATTGCGCCGGATGAGGAAACCGTTGACCCCCAATGGCGTGGCATCGGCATTCGGATTGAAGATGATGTGCTGGTGACCGAAAAAGGCCGCAAGGTGCTGACCGGCAAAGCCCCCAAATCCGCCGACGAAATTGAGGCGCTGATGGCCAAGGTCCGCGGTGGTAAAAAACAGCCTGGCAGAAAACCTCCGGTCAGAAAGCCACCAGCCAGAAAGCCCCCGGCCAGAAAACCACGACGGGTCGCCTGATGGACGTGGTGATTATGGGGGGTGGCCTGGTGGGCGCATCGCTGGCCGCCTGCCTGGCCCGCGATCCTGCCGTACAGGTCGTGGTGGTGGAAAAATTTGCCCCGCCTTCGCAGCACAATCATACCGGCCCCCAAGACCTGCATCCCAGCTACGATGCCCGCAATACGGCCCTGGCCAATGGCACCTGCCATGTGTTTGAGCAGTTGGGTTTGTGGCAGGGCATGCGCCAGCACGCGGTGCCCATCCACACCATTGATATCACCAATCAGGGTAGCTTCGGGCGCGCGGTTATCCGTGCCGAGGAAGAGCGGGTGCGGGCCCTGGGGTACGTGATCGAGAACCGCTTTATGGGCCAGTTCCTCAACCAGCATCTGCAGCAGTGCCCTAACGTACAGTTGCTGGCCCCGGCTGACATCGGGGGCCTGCATTATGAAGGGGATCAGATGGTGGCCTCGGTGGAAATCGATGGCCGCTGGGAGATGATGAAAACACCGCTGGTGGTGATTGCCGACGGCGCGCAATCCCATGGCCGGGCGCTGTTGGGCATCGGCGCCGAGGTGACCCCCTACGAGCAGGTGGCCATCGTCACCGCAGTGACGCCGGACCGCCTCCACCACAACCTGGCTCTGGAGCGCTTTACCGACACCGGGCCGCTGGCAGTACTGCCGCAAACGGAGAACCGCTGGGGGCTGACCTGGTGCCTGGATAAAGAGCGTGCCGCCGAGCTGATGGCGGCGCAGGATGACGCCTTCATAGCCGCGCTGGAGCAGGCGGCCGGCGCGGCCATCGGCAATCTCACCAAGGTGGGAAAACGTTACACCTATCCGCTGGCGTTGACCCTGGCCAAAGAACAGGTGCGCCCCAACGCGGTGGTGTTGGGCAATGCCGCCCATGGCTTGCACCCGGTGGCGGGGCAGGGCCTGAACATGGCCATGCGGGATGTGGCGGTGCTGGTGCAGACGCTGGCGGCGGCCCGGGAGCAAGGCATCAGTTGGGGGGATTTCAAATTGTTGAGTGGCTATTTACAGCAACGGCAGCAGGATCAATTCAACACCATTCAGTTTTCCGACAAGCTCACCAAGCTGTTCAGTAATCGTAATGGCGTACTCAATCTGGCCCGCAACAGTGGGTTGCTGCTGTTTGATACCCTGCAGGGCACCAAGCGCTTTGTGGCCCGGCATGCCATGGGGCGCTCGGTTTCCACAACGTTGCCGGAGGTGGCGCTATGAGCATTTCCCCGCAGGCTGTGCCGGTGGCGCAACCGGATTTGTTGATTGTCGGCGCCGGTATGGCCGGCCTCACCCTGGCCGCGGCGCTGGCGGGGGAGCCCTTGTCCATCCTGGTGATCGATCCCCATGTTCCCGCTGCCCCCGAGCACTGGCCGGCGAGCTTTGATCCCCGGGTCAGTGCGCTCACCCAGGCCTCGGAAAACATCCTGCGGCGGCTGGGGGCGTGGGATGAAATGGCGGCACAGCGCGTTGCCCCCTTTGCCCATATGGATGTGTGGGATGGCGATGGCACCGGCAACATCCAGTTTCATGCCCGGGAGGCCGGCGCCGAGCACCTGGGCCATATCGTGGAAAACCGCATCACTACCCATGCCCTGTATCAACAGGTGATGGCTGCCCCCAATATCGAATGCCGTCGCTTGGGGCTGGAAAAAATTCTGGAAAACGATCCCCGGCAGGATGCCAGCGGCGGATCCCCAGATACGGCACCTGCCCGTTGGCGGGTGGTGTTGTCCGATGGCACTGAGCTGACACCCACCCTGCTGATCGGAGCCGATGGCGCCCGTTCCCGGGTACGGGATCAATTGGGGTTTCGCTGCCGCACCTGGTCCTATGGCCAGAGTGCCATTGTTACCACGGTACGCACCCAGCAGCCCCATGGCGATGTGGCCCGCCAGGTGTTTCTGGACAGTGGCCCGCTGGCCTTTCTGCCCCTGCGGGAACACAGCAACGAACGCCGCTCCTGCCTGTCCTCCATCGTTTGGACCCTGGAAGATGAGCAGCTTGCCGCCATCATGGCGCTGCCGGATGCTGAATTTTGTCAGCGCTTGGGGCAGGCGTTCGAGCAGCGCTTGGGCAACGTGGTGCAGGCGGACCCGCGTTACGCGTTTCCCCTGCTGCAGAACCACGCGGTGGATTACATCCAGCCCGGGGTTGCTCTCATCGGTGATGCCGCCCACACCATTCACCCGTTGGCCGGGCAGGGCATCAATCTGGGGTTGCTGGATGCCGCCGTGTTGGCCGAAGAAATCCAGCGCGCCCTTGGCTGCCAGTTACCCCTGGATGACCCCAGTGTACTGCGCCGCTTCCAGCGCCGTCGCAAACCCCATAACCTGCTGCTGATGTCCGCCATGGAAGGATTCAAGCGCTTGTTCGGTGCGGATATCCCGCCGTTAAGGGTGGCGCGCAATCTGGGCATGTCATTGTTCAACCGCCATACGCTGATTAAAAACCAGATCATGACCCGCGCCATGGGCATGGAAGGGGATCTGCCGGCGTTGGCCCAACCGGGGTTGGTGGCGGATTTTTAGGGTTTCTTGTACCCTTGTCGCAGGTGGCCTGAGCAGGCTATTGTTTAGGCACTTGCAGTTTGCTTTTCATGAACGCTATTCGGGAGTATGTGCATGGCAACAGCGTATGTGATACGAAACCAGTCCGGTCAGTATTTGACGCGCAAGGGGGAGTGGGTGTCCGGTAAGGATGCCAGTGGGTTGTTTCATCAGCCTCACTATGATCAGGCCCTTAACCAACTCATCGAAGTGAACTCCAAGGATATCGAGCTGCGCGGCAAAGTGGTGGAAGTACCGCTGGATGACAGCAAGCGCCCGGCCCATCCGGTGATCGAGGATTATGGCCCCGATCCGGTGCAGCCGGAACTGCTGGAAGAGCCGGAATCCACCCGCGAAAAAACCGAAGACGGTGTGGCTGCCTGAATGAAAACACCCTGGGTGGTTAACGCAGGGTGTTGCCGTGTTTACTAGTTCATTTCTCAATTGGGGGTGGGATGCTCAAACCACCCACCCCCGCCAACTCCGACGGGTGCGCTCCCTGGCCGGCGCCAGCCTGGTGCTGATCCTGGTGGGTTTGCCGTTTCTGGCCCGTTCCATTCAATGGGGAATTTCCCTGCGCATCCTGCTATTGGGCAGCGCCGTCTGCCTGGCATTACTGGCGTTGGCCATGTTGCGCCGGGGCTGGTTTACCCCCAGTGTGCATTGCCTGGCGGTGGGGGTGTACCTGGGGGGAGTGAATCAATATGTGACGGTGGGGGGCATGGAATCCGGTGCCGTGGCCTGGTGGTTGATTGTGGCGCTGATCGGCGGGCTGTTGCTGGGGGTGCGGGCCGGCGTGTTCTGGGCCCTGGTTGCCCTTGCCACCGGGTTGTGTTTGTTTTATTTCGAAAGCCGGGGCTTTGCGTTTCCCAACCTGACACCACCCCCGGCCCGCGGGATTCAGCGGGTGATGATGATGGTGGGGGAGTTTGTGGCACTGGTGGCGGTGATGGTGGCGTACCTGACCCAGATTGAAAGCTCCGAGCGCAGCCTGGAACAGAAGAACAAGGATTTGCAGCAACAGGTGCTGAGGGCGGAACGGGCCGAAGCCGAAGCGCTGGACGCCAATGCCGCCAAGAGCCGGTTTCTGGCTAACATGACCCACGAACTGCGCACCCCGCTGAATTCCATTCTTGGCTTTAACCACCGGGTGATGAACCAATTGCAGGGCCAAATCGGGCCCCGCCAGTACGATGCCCTGCAGATGGTGGCCGATAGTGGCGAGCAGATGCTGAAGCTGGTGACCGACATGCTGGATCTGTCGCATCTGGATGCGGGCAAGCTGGAATTCAGTCGCGGCCTGATCGATCTGCGGGAGATGGTCAACGTGCTGGTGCCGCGCCTGCGGCTGCATGCCCACCGCCATCACTTGCAGTTGCTGGTGGAGCCCTTGCCGGAAGCGTTTACCCAGGGGGATGTGTCCCAGCTCAGGCGCAGCATCGAAACCGTGGTGGGGCACGCGTTGCAGTACTGCCCGCAGGATGCGGTGGTGGTAAGTGCAGTGGTGAGTGCCGAGGTGACCGGGCAGAATCGGTGGCAGTTGCAGGTGCGCTGTAAAAAGCTGGTGTTCGAGATGGAGCATCTGCAACGCATCTTTGATCGCTTTCACCATCTGCACAGTGTGTCCGGGAGGCCAATTATCGTATCCGGACTGGCCATGGTGCTGGCGCGGGAGTTTGCCGAATTGCATGGCGGTACCTTGCAGGTGCAGAGTGATGCGGTTGCTGGCACTCTGTACGATCTGATGCTGCCCTTGCGTTAGAAAACAGTCGATTAGCAAGCAGAGTTGCGGGGCGGGTTTATAATCACAGGGAAGATCGTCATCGAGGGATCGAATTGGAACGGATGCTGAATCGGGTGTTGAATTGTGGTTGGGATGCCGCCTACACGGATCCTGTCCTCTTGCGCCGGGTGCGAACGGCCGCGGCCACCGCCTATTTATTGATTCTGGTGGGCATTCCCTTTCTGTTGCGGGCCTATGAGTGGCACATCAGTTTGCGCATGCTGTCGGTGACATCCGCCATTGTGCTGGCCGCTTTGGGGCTGCTGGTGATGTGGATCTTTCGTCATTTTGGCATGGCTACGCAACTGGTCACGCTGGCGGTGTTCGTAGCCGGTGCCGGCGCCATTATGACCAGCGGCGGCATTGGCACCTCCACCCTGGGCTGGTGGATGCTGGTCCCCTTGCTGGCGGGGCTGCTGCGTGGATTGGGCAGCGGCCTGGGCTGGGGTGCCTTGGTACTGGTGTCTATTTATGCCTGTTATTGGGCCGAACAACATGGCTTTCGCTTTCCTGATCTGACCCCGCCGGAACACCTTGCCTCGCAACAATTACTGCAGGCCCTGGGTATTACCTGTGCCGTACTCATTCTGGTGAGTAATTTTCTGTCCCAGATCGGTCAGTCCGAGCGACAGTTGGCGGAACACAATAAAGATCTGCGGCAGCAGGTTAAGCGCGCTGAACAGGCAGAACGGGATCTGACCCGGGCGCTGGAATCCAAAACCCGGTTTCTGGCCAATATGAGCCATGAAATGAAAACGCCGCTGAACGCCATCGTTGGCTTCTCACGGCAATTGGATAAGCGTGCCGGTGGTGGCCTTGATGAGCGCAGCCGGGAAGCCCTGCAGCAGGTGATCAAACAGTCCGACGGCATGCTGCTGTTGGTGAATGATCTGTTGGCGCTGGCGCAACTGGACAAGGGTGAAGCCCACAACGATGAGCTGTACGCTCTGGACTTGCGGGATTTGCTGCGCAGGGTGGTGATGGCGCTGGAACCGGTGGCGGCCCGTTACCAGTTGCGGATCGAGATGGATGCCCCGGAAAGTGTTACCCAGTCCGGCAACGGGGATCACCTGCTGCAGGTGGTGAACAGCCTGCTGCGCCATGCGCTGGCGTCCACCCGGGGGGCGTGGGTGCGGGTCACGCTGGGTGAGTTGCCCCAGGGCGCGTTGCTGCAGGTGCTGTACCCGGGCACGCTCGCAGCCCACGACCGGGATCGCCTGTTCGACCGTTATAACCATCTGCACAGCCAACTGCAGCGCGATGTGGGCCTGTCCGGTCTGGCCATGGCGCTGGCCTATGAGCATGTGACACGGCATGGCGGCCGTATCGGGGTGAGCGTGGATGAGGGGATGAATCAGATCTGTTTCAACCTCTTCCTGCCCAGTTGAGCCGGCATCATCCCCCGCAGCCATTGTTCACGGGGCTGTTGATTTCCGTCAGTGAAATGGGACTTTCTCAGAAAAATACCTGTTAAGCTGTTTCATTTACAAATGACACAAATTATCATTTGCTGCCCGGGCCCCGCCGGGTTTCCGGATACAGCGAACTAACTCAATGAATTCAGAGGTGTTGTTATGGTGAAGCGAGGAACCCGCATGATGCTGTCCTCCCTGGCAGTGATTGCTGCCGGTTGGATCACAGGCTGCAGCGAACAGCAGGAGCCCGCCCGGCAAGAGGCCGCCACTGAGAAGGCCACCGACAAGGCGGCGGAAGTGGTGGTGTATTCCTCACGCAAAGAGCATTTGGTGAAGCCGCTGTTTGATCGTTTCAAGGATGAAACCGGCATCAAGGTGACCTACATCACCGATGGCGAGGGCCCGCTGATGGCGCGCCTGGAGGCGGAAGCCGAGCGTACCCCCGCTGACATGTTCATTACCGTGGATGCCGGTAACCTGTGGCAGGCGGCCAACATGGGGTTACTCCAGCCGGTGCAGTCCGAGGTGCTGGAAGCGAACATCCCCGATCAGTATCAGGATCCGGAGAACCGCTGGTTTGGCTTATCGGTGCGGGCGCGCACCATTGTCTACTCCACTGAGCGGGTGCAGCCGGAGCAGCTGTCCACCTATGAAAACCTGTCCACCGAGGAGTGGGATGGCCGCTTGTGTCTGCGTACCTCGAAGAAGGTCTACAACCAGTCCCTGGTGGCAACGTTGATCGAGCGCCATGGTGAGCAGCGTACCGAAGACATCGTCAAAGGCTGGGTGGATAACCTGGCCACCGATGTGTTCCCCAACGATACCTCCCTGATGGAGGCCATCGCCGCCGGGCAGTGTGATGTGGGCATCGTCAACACCTACTATTTCGGCCGCTTGCAGAAAGAGAACCCCGACATCCCCCTGGCCCTGTTCTGGCCCAATCAGCAGAGCTCCGGTGTACACGTCAATATTTCCGGCGCCGGTATCACCCGGCACGCCAAGCACCCGCAAGCGGCCCGGCAGTTGCTGGAGTGGCTGGCGCAGGGGGAAGCCCAGGCCATGTTCGGTGGCCTGAATATGGAGTATCCGGTGAACCCTGACGTGGCCGTCGATGAACTGGTGCAGTCCTGGGGCACCTTCAAAGCCGACGACCTCAACGTGGAAGTGGCGGGGCGCCGTCAGGTGGAAGCCATCAAGCTGATGGATCGGGCCGGTTACCGGTAAGTTGATCCTGCCTTGACCCTGGCCGCCGCGCGTCCGCACCCCTATTTACCCAACCTGCTGCGGCGGGTGGGGCTGTTGCGCGCCTGCGCGTTGGCGCTGGCGTTCATGGTGGGCATGCCGCTGTTGGTGATTGCGCTCAGTTGGGGAGAGGTGAACGCCGAGATCTGGCTGCACCTGGCCCAGACCCAACTGGGGCGCCTGCTGGGCAACACCCTGGTGCTGGTGCTGGGGGTGGGTGTATCGGTGCTGCTGTTGGGGGTGCCCCTGGCCTGGTTTATTGCCACCTGCGAGTTCCCCGGGCGCAAATGGTTTGATGTGGCCCTGATGCTGCCGTTGGCGGTACCGGCCTATGTGATGGCGTTTGTGCTGGTGGGGCTGCTGGATTATGCCGGCCCGGTGCAGACTCTGCTGCGGGGCTGGATCGGGCCCTCCATCGCTTTCAGCTTCCGGGGCACCGGGGCCGTGGTGATGGTGATGTCCCTGGTGCTCTATCCCTATGTGTATATGCTGTCACGCAATGCCTTTCTGGCACAGGGCCGGGAGCCGCTGGAAGCGGCCCGGGTGTTGGGGCTGGGCCCACTGCAGGGGTTTTTGCGGGTGGCCCTGCCCATGGCCCGACCGGCGATCATTGCCGGCCTCGCCCTGGCGCTGATGGAAACCCTGGCGGACTTCGGGGCCGTGGCGGTATTCAATTACGACACCTTCACCACCGCCATCTACAAGGCCTGGTATGGCTTTTTTAATTTGCAGACAGCGGCGCAATTGGCGTCCATGTTGCTCTTGATTGTGCTCACCGGGCTGTACCTGGAGCGCCGTGGCCGGGGCTCGGCCCGTTACTATCAGAGTGCCCGCCGTCGCGCCAAGGCTAGCCGCATGCCGCTGCAGGGGTACAAAGCCTGGTTGGTGAGCGCCTGGTGCGGGCTGGTATTTGTGCTGGCCTTTCTGGTGCCGGTGGGGCAGTTGCTGGTGTGGATACTGCAGGGCGCCTGGCAGGATCTGGATGCCCGTTATCTGGGATTGGTGGGGCACACGCTCTATCTGGCGGCCATCGCCGCGCTGATCACCGTGGCCGCCGCATTTCTGCTGGCCCTGTACCGGCGCAGCTACAAAGGGGCCCTGTCCGGCGGCATTGTGCGCCTGGCCACCGTGGGGTACGCCCTGCCGGGGTCTGTGCTGGCGGTGGGCATCATGCTCAGTTTCAACTGGCTGGATGGCTGGGCGGCGCAGCTGCAAACCGCCCTGGGCCTGGCCGTGCAGCCGGTTTTTGTGGGGGGCGTACTGGCCCTGTTGCTGGCATACACCACCCGCTTTCTGGCGGCCGCCTTCGGCCCGGTGGAAACCAGCCTGGATCGCATTCGCCCCTCCATTCCGGAGGCGGCCGCCATCCTGGGTGCGCGCCCGGCGGAGATCGTGCGGCGTATCTACCTGCCCATGCTGACACCGGGGCTGCTGACGGCAGCCCTGCTGGTGTTTGTGGATGTGATGAAAGAAATGCCCGCCACCCTGCTGATGCGCCCGTTCGGTTGGGATACCCTGGCGGTGCGCATCTATGAGATGACCTCCGAAGGCTTATGGCAGCAGGCCGCCCTGCCGGGATTGTCCATTGTGCTGGTGGGCCTGGTGCCGGTGATCATTCTGGTGCGGCGCTCAGCTCACTAGGCCCCGGCCGTCAGGATTGGTTCAGCAGATCCAGCAGGGCGCGGGCGGTGGCCGCCGACGAGGCCGGGTTCTGCCCGGTAACCAGCAACCCGTCCACTACAACGTGGCTTTGCCAGTCTTCCCCCTTCTGGTAATGGGCACCCTGTTGTTGCAGCATGTCTTCCACCAAAAACGGCACTATCCCGGTCAGCTCCACTGCCGCTTCCTCTGAGTTGGAAAATCCGGTGACGTTCTTGCCCTTCACCAGTGCATCGCCATCGGCGCCCTTAGGGTGTTTGAAGACAGCAGGGCCATGACACACCGCCGCCACCGGCTTGCCGCTGTGGTGGAACGTTTCGATCAGGGCGATGCTGTGTGGGTCTTCTGCCAGATCCCACAACGGGCCGTGGCCACCGGGAAAGAAAACCGCATCAAAATCCGCGCTATTGAGCTCCGCCAGTTTGTGGGTATTACCCAGCCGGGCCTGTAGGTCGGGATCGTCCTGGTAGCGGCGGGTGCTGTCGGTTTGGGCGGGCTCCTCCTGGCTGCGGGGATCAACCGGGGGTTGGCCGCCCTTGGGGGACGCCAGGGTAATCTCGGCACCGCCATCCAGAAAGGCATAATAGGGTGTGGTGAATTCCTCCAGCCAGAATCCGGTGGTGTGATCAGTGTTGCCCAGTTGGGCGTGGGAGGTGAGAACAAACAGTATTTTGAGAGGGGTCATGATGTGCCTCCTTTCAAGTGGGTGAAGCGACCTGCGAACCGTCGCCTGGGCTTAACGTAACAGAATTGCTCCCCACTGGTCACGTGCCCCGGACCTGAGTACAATTGCCCCCCTTAAAATTCTCTACCCGCAGCGATTGTTTTGGTACAATCGTGCCAAAAATGGAGTGAGACCATGGCCAATCGCACAGCCCTGTATGTCAGCCACCTGCAAGCCGGTGCCAAGATGGTGAATTTCGGTGGCTGGGACATGCCCATCAACTATGGCTCCCAGATTGAAGAGCACAACACCGTGCGCGGTGATGCCGGTATGTTTGATGTATCCCACATGACCGTGGTGGATGTGACCGGACCCGCCAGCCAGGCGTATCTGCAGCGCCTGCTGGCCAACAACGTGGCCAAGCTCAAAACACCGGGCAAAGCGCTCTACAGCGGCATGCTCAATGTGGATGGCGGCGTTATAGATGATCTGATTGTTTACAACATGGAAGGCTGGTACCGGTTGGTGGTGAACTGCGCCACCCGCGAGAAAGACCTGGCCTGGATGGATACCCAGAGCGCCGGCTTTGACGTCACCATCACCGAGCGCCCCGACTTTGCCATGATCGCCGTGCAGGGGCCCAATGCCATTGCCAAGACCTGCGCCGTGGTGGGCGAACCCAAGGCCGATGTGATCCGGTCACTGAGTGTGTTTCAGGGGTTGCCCGCCGACGACTGGTTTATCGCCCGCACCGGCTATACCGGTGAAGACGGCCTGGAGATCATGGTGCCCGACGCGCAGGTTGCCGGGTTCTGGCAGCAGCTGTTGGAGGGCGGTGTGGCCCCCTGCGGTTTGGGTGCCCGCGACACCCTGCGTCTGGAAGCCGGCATGAACCTGTACGGCTCGGACATGGATGAAACCGTATCACCGTTGTGCGCCGGCATGGGCTGGACCATCGCCTGGAGCCCGGAAGACCGGGAATTCATCGGCCGCAACGCTTTGGAACAACAGAAGGCCGACGGGGTTGCCTTCAAACAGGTGGGCCTGGTGCTGGAAACCCGGGGCGTGTTGCGTGGCCACCAGAAAGTGAGCGTATTAAACGTGGGGGAAGGTGAGATCACCAGTGGGACATTTTCCCCCACCTTGGGATATTCTATTGCCCTGGCGAGGGTGCCCTTGGCGACTGCGGATTCCGCCCAGGTTGAAATCCGGGGCAAGTTGCACGAGGTGAAAGTGGTGAAGCCACCTTTCGTCCGCAACGGCAAACAGGTTTTTTAATTTTTCGATTCCATAACCTTATATCAGTTCTGAGGAAGCATCATGAGCGAAATACCTACCGAATTGCGTTACCTGTCATCTCACGAATGGGTGCGTGTGGAAGATGGCGTTGCCACTGTGGGCATCACCGCCCACGCCCAGGAAGCCATGGGTGATCTGGTGTACGTAGAAACCCCTGAAGTGGGTACCACACTGGCCGCGGGTGATGAAGCCGGCGTGGTTGAATCCGTAAAAGCCGCATCCGACATTTACACGCCGGTGTCCGGTGAGGTGATTGAAATCAACGATGCTCTGGAAGATGCACCGGAAACCGTCAACTCCGATCCCTATGGCGCGGGCTGGATGTTTAAAATTCAGGTGGCGGATGAAGCCGAACTGGAAAACACCCTTACCGCCGACGAATATCAGGCGCAGATCGAAGACGAGTAAGTCATCGCCCTGACACCCGGTTGCAACACAGCCCGATTCCTGCAGTCGGGCTTTCGTCTTTTTATCTCCCGCATAACGGTAACCCAAGATGCCCTATATTCCCCATACCGACGATGACGTAAAACGCATGCTGGATACCATCGGTGTCAACAGCATCGATGATTTGTTTGATGAGATTCCCCAAGACATCATCGCCCAACCCCTGCAACAGGTGCCCCCCGGTAAAACCGAGATGGAAACCATGCGCATCATGAACGATCGCGCCGCGCAGGACGGGGGCAACCTGTGCTTTATCGGTGCCGGTGCCTACGAGCACCACATTCCGGCCGCAGTGTGGGAGATTGCCAGCCGGGGGGAGTTCCTCACTGCGTACACCCCCTATCAGGCGGAAGCCAGCCAGGGCACCCTGCAGGTGATTTACGAATACCAATCCATGATCGCGCACCTGTGCGGCATGGACGTGTCCAATGCCTCCCTCTACGACGGCGGCTCCGGTTTGTCGGAAGCGGTGTTGATGGCGGTGCGGGCCAATCGCAAATCCAAATCCAAAAAAGCGCTGGTGCTCACCAGTGTGAATCCGCTGTATCGCCAGGCCACCACCAACATTGTGGAAAACCAGGGCCTGGAGCTGGTGGACGTGGCCTACTGCAGCGTGGAAGGCACCACCCCGGTAGCCGCACTCAAGCATTTTGAAGGCCAGGATTTTGCCGCGTTAATTATCCAGCAACCCAACTTCTTCGGCTCACTGGAAGATGTGGACGCATTGACCGACTGGGCCCACGCCAACGGCATGCTGGTGATTGCCTCGGTGAACCCCACCTCGCTGGCGCTGTTGAAACCGCCCGGTGAATGGGGCGAGAAAGGCGCCGACATCGCCGTGGGTGAAGGCCAGCCCTTGGGGGTGCCGCTGTCGTCCGGCGGGCCTTACTTTGGATTCATTACCTGTAAGCAACAACACGTGCGGCAAATGCCCGGCCGCATCATCGGCCGCACGGTGGACATGGAAGGCCGCCCCGGTTTTGCCTTAACCCTGCAGGCCCGCGAGCAACACATTCGCCGCTCCAAGGCCACTTCCAACATCTGTACCAACCAGGGCCTGGCCATGACCGCCGCCACAGTGTACATGAGCTTGCTGGGTGCCGACGGCCTGCAACAAGTGGCCGTGGCCAGTCACAACAACACCCAAAGCCTGCTGCAAAAACTCACCGCCATCGACGGCGTGGAGAAAGTGTTCTCCGCCCACACGTTTCATGAAGTGGTGATCCGCATCCCCGGTAATGCTGCCGACGTACTGAAAAAACTGGCGGACAAAGGCATCCAGGGGGGCGTGGACTTAAGCGCCTGGTACGCGGAACTGGAAAACTGCATTTTGTTGTGCGCCACCGAAACCAAAATTGAATCGGACCTTGAACGTTATGCCGCTGCGCTGCAGGAGGTGCTGTGATGTTGATATTCGAAATAAGCCAAAGTGGCCGTCGCGCCACCTCGCAGGCACCGAAAAAAGTTGCGCTTAACGGCGACATTCCCGCGGCATTGTTGCGTAAGGAAAAACCGCTCATGCCGGAGGTGGGTGAGATGCAGGTGGTGCGTCACTACACCAATCTTTCGCGCAAAAATTTCAGCATCGATACCCAGTTCTACCCCCTGGGCAGCTGCACCATGAAATACAATCCACGGGGTGCCCACCGTGCTGCCATGCTGCCCGGCTTTTTAAGCCGCCACCCACTGGCGCCGGAACAACACAGCCAGGGTTACCTGGCCTGCCTGTACGATCTGCAGGAAGTATTGAAAGACGTCACCGGCATGAAAGGGGTGTCGTTAACCCCCATGGCGGGCGCCCAAGGTGAATTCGCCGGGGTGGCCATGATTCGCGCCTACCACGAAGCCCGTAACGATCACGAACGCGCCGAGATACTGATACCCGAAGCCGCCCACGGCACCAACCCGGCCACCGCTGTTATGTGCGGCTACAAGGTGCGGGAAATTCCCGTGGACAAAGACGGCGACGTGGATGTGGAAGCATTGAAAGCCGCCGTTGGCCCCCACACCGCCGGCCTGATGATGACCAACCCCAGCACCTGCGGCGTGTTTGAACGCAAAATAAAAGAGATCGCCCAGGTGGTGCACGAGGCCGGTGGCCTGCTGTATTACGATGGCGCCAACTTAAACGCCATTCTCGGCAAAGTGCGCCCTGGCGACATGGGCTTTGACGTGCTGCACATGAACCTGCACAAAACCTTTGCCACCCCCCACGGCGGTGGCGGCCCCGGTGCCGGCCCGGTGGGCGTGGGTGAACGCCTGCTGCCTTACCTGCCGACACCCATCGTTGGCAAAGACACCGTAGACGGCGCGGATCACTATCGTTGGCTTACCGAAAAAGACATCCCCGGCACCATCGGGCGGCTCTCCACCTACATGGGTAACGCCGGTGTATTGCTGCGCGCCTTCTTCTACGCCAGCGTGCTGGGTAAAGAAGGCCTGCACCGTGTGGGGGAGTTCAGCACCCTGAACGCCAACTACATGATGAAAAAAGCCGAGCAGGCCGGGTTCCAATTGGCTTACCCCAATCGACGCGCCACCCACGAATTCATCATCACCCTGAGCAAACAGGCTAAAGAGCTGCACGTTACCGCAATGGATTTTGCCAAGCGCATGTTGGATTACGGTTATCACGCCCCCACCACCTACTTCCCACTGTTGGTGCCGGAATGCTGGCTGATCGAACCCACGGAAACCGAATCCCCCGACGAGCTGGACGGGTTTGTTGACGCGCTGGCGAAGATCCAGAAAGAAGCGGAAGAAACCCCGGACCTGGTGAAAGGCGCGCCCTATACCCAACCTGTGAGACGGCTGGATGACGTGAAGGCGGCACGGGAGTTGGATTTGGTTTGGGGTAGGAGCAATTAACGAAACCAGAATAATAAAAACCTTAGCAATCCTGTTCGCTACCCTGTTGGTCGCCTCCTGTGCGACCACAGAGAAAGCTCCCAACCTGTTGGTAACGCTCAGCAGCTTTAAGGCGTTGCCCGGCTGGGGGCAGGACAATCTCACCACCTTCACCCAAGCATTCAACCGCAGTTGCACTTGCATCTAAAAACTCAATCCAGCCCAACCTTTCTCATCAATGGAACAAGCTGGCAGCAACGTACAATGGCAGTACATCTGCCCCAATTCGAATCAGTGAAAGCCGATGATCCTGCAGCGCTGAAGTACGTTTTTCGAAACCCACTTCAGGCCCTACCAAATCGCCAACTATGGCGACAGCAAAGATCTGTTCACCGGCTATTTTGAAGCAAGCCTGAATGGCTCCCGCACACCCAAAGTCCCGTACCTCACGCCCTTGCACCTGAGCCCGGATGATTTGATTATGGTGCAAATGGGGGAATTCCGGCCGGAACTGGAAAGCCAGCGCATAGCGGGCCGAGTGATTAACGGCAAACTCACCTCTTACGAAACCCGCGAACAGATCACCGCAAACCAATGGCCTCATCTCAATAGTGTCCTGCTGTGGGTGGATGATCCCGTGGATGCCTTCTTCACCCAGATCTAGGGCTCCGGCGTGGTGGAAATGAATGATGGATCGGAGGTACGAGTCGGCTATGCTGGTCACAACAGGCACCCCTATTACGCCATCGGCAGAGAGCTGGCCAAAGAAACCGTCTTCATGCTGAGCATTCGACAGTGGCTGGAGCAGAACCCAGATCAGGCGGTTGCCATCATGAACACCAACGAATCCTATGTGTTCTTTCGAAAAATTCCCGGAGAAGGCCCCATCGGTGCCGAGGGCATTGCGCTGACTGCGCAATGCTCGCTGGCGGTGGACCCATCCTGTCTACCCTATGGTTTGCCGTTATGGGTGGATATCGACCCTGTGATTGAGAACGACCGACCGATCCGGCGCTTGATGATCGTGCAGGATACCGGAGGCGCGATCCGTGGGCCGGTGCGCGGTGATGTGTTTTGGGGGCATGGTGAGCACGCAGCCATGAAAGCAGGTAAGATGAATTCGGAAGGGTGCTATTGGGCGTTCTTCCCGGTGGAGAAATACATGTCGTTGTCGGTTGCGAAGTAGTCTGCGACACAACCTGAAGGAGAGTGCAAATGGGTAACAAGATAGTCGTGCTGCAACGCAATAAAGGCGATGACGCCAAACTGCAAAATATCAAAAAGTTTTTGAATCCTCTGAAAATCGTTGAGTATCAAGCAAACACCACCATTCCTCCGGTTCAGGGCAGCAATATTGACTATGTTCTGTTTACCGGTGGCCACGGTAATTTTATTGCCTCGCAGCCTGCCCTGTTAAACGGCACTACGGCGGCCAATGCCCGCAAGTGGTTGGGGGAGAGCAGCGGGTTGGAAGCGGATGTATTCATTCTTGATACCTGTTTCAGCAGTGCGTTTGTGCCGGCATTCAGCGGCATGATTCCCGTGGGTGGTGCCATTGTGTGTGCCCATGGCAGTGGTGAAGGCTTTGCTGATGCTTTACTGAATTCCGATAATGCAGGCAAAACCGTTGGTGTGGCTTTGGGTGGCATCGTAGATGGTGTAACCGAAATGGGGCTTGGGTTCACCTCTCTGTCACTCTATGTGCGCAGTCAGAAAGGTCTCAAACTTTATACCACCAATGGTGGAGAAAATCGGGACTCCGGGCTGCAGACTCGCGGCACTTTTGGCATGGATCACGACGGCGCTGACGAACTGGGCCAACTGGATCGCTTCCTGATGGGCAAGCTAATTGCTATTGAGGTCGTGACGCCCGACGCGCTCAAGGCCAAATTAAAAGAGAACTTGAAAATGACTGTTTAGGCAGTCTTCTTCCGATTGTCATAAATCGATACTTACGCCAGAGTAAGGCGATGTAAGCGAGATAGATCTTTTGAGCTTTTAACTTCGATCACTCAGTGGGCTTCCCTTATCTAGGTTGTCTATTTTGACAGGGAGTTATGCAGGATAGTCTGCTTGCAGACAGAAGCGGATGCCTGCAATTTCCGAAAAGTGGACGTAGGATTTAACTGCCTCTTCTTATCAGCAATTTGTAAAATTTAGGGAACCAGCAATTCATCCTCAGCTTGCGGTCCTGAGAAAATCTAATAGGGCATGTCGGACGCTGATCGAGCGTGCCGAATCAAATTGTTAGTAGTGTTCGCTTCTAGATTGGTTGCCTAGTACCAGCATTATCCAGAATTTTTACGGCTGGAGCTCTTTAGCCGAGATCATAAATTAACGATTTTGAGACTCACTCAAATGGCTTGCCAAAATATGTCAACACAAAGATCGCTAACAAGTAAACACTAACAAGAGACTGAATTCCGGCAACAGTCCTTACCCAACCTGTTGGCTTGAGAACAAATTCGTTAGCCTGTAATCGGGTAATCCAACTGCCGACGTTAAAATCACGCCAACCGATATGAAAAGCAGATAATACGCTAAAATAAATACTTAATTGATATGCTTGAAGCACATCCCATGCAAAAATTAGCTGAGGTTCATTGCGACCAACATCTTTTCTAATCCTGTTATCCGACCACAAAATCCAAATACCGTCTTTACTGCGATTGCACATCGCTAAAAAATATATTATTGAAAATAGAGGGATACCTGAGACAAGTAAAATTAATGCTCTTTGTGGATGCAAGCCCCACGCACTTGTGAATTCGAACAGTATGTACTGCACGATATCACCAAATAAACCCGAAAGCTTATTTGACTTCCACAACGTACCATGCCGCAAGGCATACGTAATCTCGCGCGCCTGTTGCTCATAGCCAGATGCTCTTAATTTTTTCCTCAATTCGACTAGTGCTCTAGGCTGATTATAGATCATTTTTTCTAAATTGTTTGCCAAAGCTATTGAGTCAATAGGTGGGTGCCCATTCTGATCAACTTCATATAGACAGTTTTCCATGTTAGCTCCTGAGATTCTCACTTCGCTCAGGTTAGTTCCAATAAGTTCAGCCGATTTGAAATTCGCATCGCGTAGATCGGCGGATGTTAAATCAGAAAAATTCAAATTAGCTTCATTGAATCTTGCTCTACGAGCATCAACACCTAGAAACTTAGATCGTTGAAGGTTTGAGCCGAGCAAACTCGCCTCCTTTAAATTGGCTTTCGTGAAATCAGCTTCCAAGGCTTCAACTTGTAATAAGCTCGATCGGGATAAGTCGGCGCTTCTAAAGCTAGCATTAACACCTGATGAATAGTCCATTTTAATTGATGCCATATTCGAATTATCAAATATGGTATCAGTGATTTTTGCTTTACTTATGCTAGAGCTATCAAGTTTTGACCGCCTAAATGTCGCAGATTTCAAGTTCGCGAAATTTAGTACTGAGCCATAGAGATCTGCTCTGTAGAGATCAGCAGATTCTAGATTTGCCTTCATTAACTTTGTGCCTATCATGCTAGCACCCAAAAATGACACACCTTTCATGTCTGAGTTTTCAAAGTTTGCCTGGAATAACTTAGCCTTCTCGAAGGATGTGCCAGCCAACTTTTTGCTAGAGAAATCCTGTCCATTCAGATTGGCGCCACTAAAATCAATCCGAACAAATGATACATCGTTTAAATTTGCATCGACTAAGTTTGCTTCTCTGAATGTAGTATCTACGATGATGGACCCAGAAAAATCTGAAGATCGAAAATCAGTCCGATCAAATCTGGACGACCATATTTTTAACCCTCGACACTTGCAGTTCTCCATGATCAAGTTATCAAAATTGGAGGATTCTATGGTTGAATCTTCAAAGTTACTGTTCGGCAATTTGCTTCCATCTAAGCTTAAATCAAATATTTCTGACTTGGCTATATTTGCCCTGCTCAGATCTGATGAATGGATTTCTGTACTACTTATTTTGGAGCTAAATAGAATCGCATCAGTGAGATTAACATTAGTTAGTCTTGCTCTACTAATCTGTGCCTCGATTAACGTTGCACCAGTAAGATTAAGTCTATTCAAATTCGCATCATTAAAGTTAACCCAGCGTAAGTACAAATGTTTAAGATCTGCATTATTGATATTTGCCTTACATAGGTTCAGCAAGTTTTCTCCATCATAATATCGTTCACTATGTAAGTGTTCTGTCCAACAAGATCGCAACATAATTTGTTTTTCACTTATTTCCTCGCCTTCAAAAGGGCATTTCTTATTGGATGTATTTGTTGGGAATGGTCCTGTACAAGCTTGGTTACCAGAAGCAGGCAGAACATATAGAAAACATAGTGACAGGAATAAATTCCCAATATATTTCATATATCAACCTTATGTGTTAATGGAGTTAATAATTCTAGACTTGCAATTGTTGTTACAATTCACAGCTAGGTCTGCTGCAACCAAGCATCCAGAGCGGCACCGGAAAGAGCGCATTATTGGAGCCATCGTGCTTATGGATATTGAGCTCATCGCAAACTTTGCCACTATTCATGAGCTCTTACCACTTTTACGAGGCCGTAGACCTTGAATGGTGGCGTCACAGTCTCATGATCTACTCTTTCTGGGGGGCTTTCGATCATGATACATGCATGGAGGGGATAGCTGACTTTCTGGCCTGCCGAGTGAGTTGTTTTTGAGATTGCATTTATCGACCTATTCAATTTCTGGCATACATAGTCTCATGATTGCATCTCCTGACCTTCACACAACTACCGTTGCCCAAAACTCGCCATATAACTCTTAGCCTGAAGATCCACATGGCGATCCACAGCACCTTCCAGCTGAAACAAACGCGCACTTTTCCTAAAATCATAAACCCGATACAGACAATATTGAGCCTCTTTTTCTTGTGAATAAGCAAGCTCGTTATCCGAAATATAGAATGGATGATATTTCCCGCCGCTGGTGGTCTTCACTTCGATATACAGTTCTTCTTCTCGTTCCACATTGAAGGATTGTATATCAAAGCCTGCACCATCACCCTCGTCTTTGCTCACCCAGCGTATCTCCTTTGCCAGATCCGGGCGCCCCGCCTGTTGCAGGCGGAAGTGCTCAAAATCCAGAACAAAGCGTTCACCTTGTTCCCCCAATGAGCGGTTGTTTCGCTCCCGTTCTGCGTAGTTGGGTTGGCGGGCAAGGTAATCTCTGGGCGCTTCTTTGATGCGAGGGATACGTTCCGGTAACTCCCGATCCAGTACGCTGTTCCAATCCACTGAATGGTGCCTGTACTCAACGGCTATGGAGGCAGCATCGGCAAAGGCATCCAACGTGTTCAAGTCTGCCGCAATATGAGCCAGCACAACATCTTTCAGCATGCGCTGATAGTTAAAGGCCGGTTTGTAGCCTGAAATATAGGGTTGCCCCCATTCAATTAGAATGGCGCTGATATTCTGGTGCTTAAATTCAATGGAGCTTTCTGATCGGTTGCGCAGCTTTGTTTGTAAAGCTCGGCGGTGTGCGGCTTTGTTATATTTATTGCCAATTATCTCTTGTTCAAGCATTGCGAAGTAATCCTGCGCTATGGCTTCGCATTCCAGCCAATCCCAGGCATCTTTTCCCGCCTGCAACAATGCCCGTCGCGCTTCCGGTGCAAGATTCTGCATCAGCGCTGATTTCAAATACTCTCGGGTCATTTGATGGCTAATATACTCAAACAACGCATCGTCCAGATATGCATAGGCAATATGCTGTTCGATAACACCGGGGCCGGATGCCGTGCTCAGTTGGTCAAAGGCATCCTGTTTGCCCGGCTTTAATTTAAAGTGCCAAAAGCCGCTGCTGCGTAAATGAAAAAAGGGTAGGTGTGGATTGTTACGATCTTTGGGGTTAGCCAATTGTTCAAAATGTTTGGTGAATGTGTCTTTGAGTATGTGATCAAAGTAGATTTGGTTGCGGGGGATGTGTTTTTGCTCCACCAAGTCCATCACCGCCAATAGCAGTGCCACTTTATGTGGGCTTTTTTTCGGTGCCATTGCCGCCCCGTGTGTTCATACGCAGGCGTGAGAGCTTCAGTTCGTATTCCTGCAAACTCACTTGCGCCCGCTCCAGTAATCGGCCTTTTCCTGCACAATCCAGCGTACGCCCCCTCTGGGGTCTACCCCGGCTTCGTTAAACCTTGGAATCAGATGGATATGCACATGGGGAATGGTCTGCCCCGCAGCGGGGCCATCGTTGATACCGATATTGTAGGCGGCGGGCCCGTACTCCCGGTCCAGATCAGCCTTGGTGGCATCCAGCAGATCCAGCAGGTCGTTGCGTTCTGCCTTCGTTAGCTCGAAAAACGAAAGAACATGCCGCCTGGGGATGATGAGTGAATGGCCCTCAGTCACCGGGAACCCGTCACGGATCACAAAGCCATGATCGTTATTTTGTAGAACACGATGGTGATTGTTGATGGCAGCAATCTGACAGAATGGACAATTTTCTTGTTCATAAGTCATCTAATGTACTCATGAATGGATAGATGTAGTTGGTTCAGTATAAAAGTTGGCTAATGTTGCTTCAAGATCGAGCATTCTGAGTAGCAACGAGCCACAGAGGCGACTGAAATTGCGGCAGGAAGCCGTCATTGATCAACAGGGAATCAAATTCTTCACCGGGAAACCCCAATTGATCACCGGGAGATCAGATCCAAGCACCGGGGAGGCCTGATTGATCACCGGGAAGCCAAATTCCACACGGGGAAGCCCCAATTGATCACTGGGGCACCTAGTTCCCTCACCGGGAAGCCGCTTCCACCCATCCCTCACTCTTACTC
>TARA_B100000674_G_scaffold158596_1_pt1 | contig 32828 bp, 27 predicted proteins | sample TARA_B100000674 | Tara Oceans TARA_B100000674 (sample SAMEA2622759) | marine metagenome | biome: marine biome (ENVO:00000447); feature: surface water layer (ENVO:00002042); material: "saline water (ENVO:00002010), including plankton (ENVO:xxxxxxxx)" | depth 5 m | reverse complement strand
AACGGATGGTAACAATTGTGCAGCAAGTGATACGATAAATTTAACAGTACACACTATGACAGGACTTGATTTAGGCTCTGATATAAAGATTTGTCCTGGAGTAGATACAACTCTTTATGCTGGCTCGAACTGGCAACAAGTTAAATGGAATGATTTTTCTTCTGGTGATAGTTTAAAGGTTTTTATTGGAGGGATTTATTATGTGGATGTTATTGATTTTAATGGGTGCTCAACAAGTGACACATTAAAACTAACATATTTTGATACCGAAAAAATTAATTTAGGGAATGATGTTACCATTTGTCAAGGAGCTCAAACCACATTTAATACGGGAAACTATATGAGTTATATGTGGCATGATGGTTCTTCGGAGAATTATTATGTGAGTTTTTCTGAGGAAACAGTTTGGGTTGAAGTTCAAGATAGTAATGGGTGCGTTTCAAAAGATACGGCTCAGGTGTTTATATCTGCAAGTTTGCCTGTAAACTTGGGGCCGGATTTAGAAATGTGTGAAGGTGATTCTGTACAATTAATTTCTGGCTATCCAGATAATAATTATACGTTTACCTGGTCAAATGGGGAACCTCATGCGAATATTACGGTCAATTTTTCAGGGATTTTCGATGTTTTAGTTGAGGATTTAGTGGGTTGTTCGGGAAGAGATACTATTGCGGTTGCTGTAAATCAATTGCCATTGATTGATATTGGACCAAACAAAAAAGTTTGTTCGGGACAAGAGGGTTTATTTGAGGTGGGAGGAAGTTGGTCTTCATTAATTTGGAATACAGGCGATACGTTATCCTCAATATTTGTATCTACTGAAGGAGAATATTCGGTTGAAATTATTGATGAAAATGGGTGTAAAAATAAAGATTCTGTTTATTTAACGGTTCGCCCTAACCCGAAACCAGATTTGGGTTCTGATAGATTAATTTGTTTAGGAACTTCTACATTATTTACCATTTCAAACTTTACAAGATATGAATGGCATAATGGAGACTCGATTGATCAATACATTGGGTTTAATAATGAGTTGGTCTATGTCACTGTAATGGATTCAAATGGATGTTTTGGAAGTGATACAGCTGAGGTTGTTGTTCAAGAGAATTTAAATATTGATTTGGGCTTGGATATTGATACTTGTTTTGAAGGGGGATTTAACCTGTCTTCAGGCTATTCTAGTGTTCCTAACATTTTTTTATGGAGTACTGGAGAAACAACACCTGAAATTACTGTGAATTCTTCAGGAAATTATTTTGTTAAAGTTACGGATGGCAACGGATGTGAAGGTTATGATACTATAAATGTTGCACTGCATCAATTTCCTACAATTGACATAGGTCCTGATCGCACTATTTGTGGAGAGGACTCTATAATACTTGATGTTGGAACAGGATGGTCTGAGGTGACATGGAATAATGGTACAATTAATCAATTCAACTCAATAAAAACCAGTGGAATATATTCTGTTCATGTAATTGATCAAAACGGATGTGAAGGAACTTCGGAAATGGAATTAACTGTAAATTCTTCTCCAAATGTGAGTTTAGGTCCCGATCAAAAGATCTGTCCAAACGGAAGCGCTATATTTATTACAACACCTAATAATTTTGAATCGTATATGTGGCAGGATGGAAGTACTTCAGCAACTTTTCAAACCAGTAACCCTCAAGAGGTTTCTGTAGTTGTAACTGATATTAATGGCTGTATTGCTACAGACACAGCTCAAATGATGAGTTTTCCCGAAATAGAGGTCAATTTAGCTCCAAGCCAAACGATATGTGAAGGTGAGGTGTATGAGATAATAGTGCCTGATTTTGATTCTCAATATTATACTTTTTTATGGAGTGATTCTTCAATAAGTCCGAGTTTATATGTTCAAAATTCGGGATTATATTCTGTAACTGTTACTGATTCTATTGGTTGTATGGGGTTTGATTCAATTCAAATTAATATTAATCCAAAACCAAAGCCCTCCGTTTCAGATGCAGATATTTGTGAGGGTAACATTACTACTATTTCAACAGGGGTTTATGAATCCTATTTATGGAATACAGGAGAGGAAAAGAGTGAAATAGAAGTTGGCTTGGCCGGTATTTACACCGTAACGGTTGAGGATGCCTACGGGTGTTTTGGTAGTGCTTCAGGAGTGGTAACGGTACACAGTAAGCCTGTTATTCCTAATCTATCAAATCAAATTATTTGTGAAGATGAACAATTAACACTTCTTCCTTCCTTGCCTGAGGGAACTTATTTGTGGAAACCAGGAGGGGAAACCACTTCTTCAATTCAAGTAAGTGAACCCGGAACTTATGAGGCTTTTATCAATTCTACATACGGCTGTGTGGATTCAATTTCTATTGAGGTTTCTCAAGCTTCAAATCCCAACATAAATTTAGGTTCAGACACTAATATTTGTGAGGGGCAAACTTTAGTAGCAGGGTTTAAAAGTGAAAATGCTATAATAACTTGGAATACAGGAGAAATTTCAGACTCTATAGAAATACAAACGACAGGAGTTTATGAGGCAACAATTACGGACTTTAATAATTGCTCAGATATTGATACAATTCGTGTTAATGTTTTTCAAAAACCTAATCCAATTGTTCCTGGTGATACATTCGTTTGTTTTGAAGAAATAAAGGTGTTACCATTAATGGTTGTGTCAGGAGCCAGAGATTATGTTTTGTGGAGTACAGGAGATACAACTCGTGAAATTTTGATAGATTCTGAAGGCTCTTATGAAGTAACTTTAACTAATTTAAATGGCTGTTCAAGTAAAGACACCGTAGAGGTTTTTAGGGAATGTCCTTCCTTAATTTGGGTTCCTAATGCATTTTCACCTGACCAAGACGGAATTAATGATTTTTTTGGCCCAAAAGCAATTAATATTCTAGATTTTGATTTTTATATTTTTAACCGTTGGGGAGAGTTGCTTTTTCATTCTACAAACATTAATCATCAATGGGATGGAACATATAATGGGAAAGATTGTCAAGTCGATATATATGTATGGAAGCTTTATTATCGTACTGAAGAAAGTTATGGGGGATATCGAAGACAACAAAAATATGGAAACGTTACTTTGTTGAGGTGATGTTTGTCATTACTGAATTTTGTAATAATCTGTTATTTTTTAATGCTGTTTTCACAATGAGGGCATTTATTGATTCGTCCTGTTTTTTTTCTTTTTCGTTCTTCAATTTCAGAAACAAATGCTGAGGAAAGAAGACCAGCGGGAATTGCAACAATTCCAATACCTACCAATGCCATAATGCCACTGATAACCTTACCTAATGAGGTTACGGGATAGATGTCTCCATATCCAACAGTTGTTAAAGTTGCAACGGCCCACCATAGAGATTCACCCATGTTTTTAAAAGTATCAGGTTGGGCTTTGTTTTCTACAATATACATAATATTTGCAGAGAAAAGCAGTACAATAAATGTGATAAAAAGTGTTGAAAAAAGCTCTGTTTTTATTCTTGAGAGAGCTTTTCCTAATGTTCTCACGGATTCTGAGTATCTTAAAAGCTTAAATATTCTCATAAGCCTAAAGAGCCTTAGAACCCGTAGGAATGTTAAGTTAGAGTTGATAAACATTGGTAAGTAAAAAGGTAATATTGATAGTAAATCAATAATTCCTAAAAACGATACAATAAATAAAAAAGGAGCAATGAATTTTTTGTTTGGGTATTGAAATGGACTTGTAATCAGTCTAATAATATATTCAATTGAGAAAAATATTACTACAAACGTCTCTGTGGTGTAAATAATACTTGATAAGTATATTTCGAGTTCTTCGAAACTTTCTAAAATAATCAAGAGTATTGAAATAATAATTAATGCAGAACTAAAAATATTGTAATGTCTACTTAGTTTATTTGTTTCGATATTACCATCAATTATTGAGTGTATTTTTCTTAGAATCTGCATGTTTTCTCTTGATTTTTATACAAAATTGCACTAAAAATATTATAGTTTAATAATGAATAAATCAACAAAATGACAGGACATCAAAATTAAATTCTTGAGAAAACAAAAAACATTTCTCTGCAAATCTGCGCACTTATGTCATGATATTCTTTTAGCTCTTTTGAGGTTTCGTCAGCTGATTTAGGGTCTGAGTATTGTATTGAAATTCGTTTTTCGGTATTTGGAATCAAAGGACAGCTTAAGTCTGCTTGATTACAAGTCATGATTACTGCAAACTTTTTTTGTGGATTAAAAGAGTGATTATATTCTTTTGAGAAACTCACAATAGGAGGGCTAGTGTTATCATATTTAGCTATATAAATAGGGTTTTCTGTTTCCATAATTTTAATTATCGTCAACCCTTGTTTTTCTAAAGTTTTAATTGCTGATGGAAAAAATGCGGTGGTTTCGGTTCCGCCTGAATAGCAATTTACATTGGAAAAACCATAATGATGTGCTGCAATTTGGGCCCATATCTGGGCCATATGACTCCTCCTGGAGTTGTGTGTACAAATAAAAATAAGATTTACTTTTTCTTTTTTTTCTTTAATAAAGCTTACCAGTAAATGGAGCTTTTTTTTCTTACCTCTGGAATTAAATCAAATTCACTACATGCTTTTTTTATGGTCGCTTTTAATGACATTTTTATATGATTTAAGAACAATATTACAATCAACTTAACCATTAGCCAATAAAAATTGAAAACTTAATGTTTTTTTAAACAGACAGAAGTAATTTTTCGTGATTTTTAATAATTTTTTACTTGTATTTTTTTTAGAAAGAAAACTGATGATTAATTTTATTATGTGAAAAATATATGTGCCACAATCTTTTTTCTTTTTTTTGTTTTTCTCGTTTCCGCCCAGGAAAGTAATTTTGGAAACTGGTTAATTCATATTGGGAGTAAAAAAATAAACACCAAGTTCAACTTACATCATGAGATACAATATCGTAATTACAACGCAATAGGCGACTTAGAGCAGCTTTTAATAAGAACGGGAATTGGATATAATCTTTCCGAGAACAATAATAATTTACTTTTTGGGTATGGATATATTGCGAGCGAGAATTATTTCCTAGGGGGAGATAAGATGAGAGTAAATGAACATCGGATTTTTCAACAATTTATAACAAAACAAAATTCAGGTAGGTTTTTTTGGGGGCACAGGTATCGATTTGAACAACGTTTTATCGAAGAAAATTATAAAATGCGACTTCGTTATTTTATAAACTTAAGAGTGCCCATAAATAAAAATGCTCTTGATCCTGGTGCTTTTTTTATTTCTGGATACAATGAAATTTTTATGGATGTGAATAAGGAAACAGCTTTCGATAGAAATAGACTTTACGGTGGTTTAGGGTATCAATTAAACAAAGGTCTAAAGATAGAAGTGGGTTATATGAACCAGTTTCTTTCTACGTTTAATCGTGATCAGTTTAATGTTTTTTTATTCTCTAAGTTCTAATTCCTTTGGGCCAAATAAGCGTTGATTCTCTTTATTAAATCTAAATCATTCTTAAGACTTTTAATATTTTTCTTGATGAACTTATTGTCCTCGGTAATGTTGTCGTCATAACCCAGAAAACCAGGAAGGTTGTCTTGAATAGTGAGTCTTAAAAAGCGCAATTCAATGCTGTTTGGGTTTTTTGTAATTAGAAGTTCCAATTGTTTTTTACCTTCACTAAAGGCTTCATATTTTTTGTAAGGATTGTAATATTCTTTTGCTTTTAGGAACCATAATACGCATTTGTATCCTTCGATTTCAGGGTTCGAAGTTTTAATTTTTTTGTTAAGGTAATTCTCGAAGGTTTCCAATTCCTCCTCCTCTAGACTTACTTTAAAGTAAAGTTCTCTTACTTTATATAAATCGTTTGAAGAAAAGCTTAAACTAATTGAAAGAAAAAAAAATAAGCCTGGTAGTACCTTTTTCATTTTAGTAAAACTATGAATTTACAAGATACCTCTAATTTTTATTTTAATAAGATTAAACCTTTTTGTTTTTCTATCGTCAAAGAAAAAATATTTTTTAGGAATTAAATCAATATATTATGAAAAAAACGATTTTTATAACTGCGATATTTTTTTGTGGGTTAATTCTTCCAGAAGCAAAATCACAGGTTGTTGTTAAGGTTCGTCCAGCTCGGCCTGCTGTTATTGTAAAAAAGCCAGCAAAGGCCAAACGAGGTCATGTTTGGAGAGAAGGTCATTGGGTCTACAATGGTCGAAAAGGAAGATACGTTTGGAGAAAAGGTCATTGGGTTAAAAATCGGCCAGGCAAAGTATGGGTTAAAGGTCATTGGAAGAAAGTGCCTGGAGGCCAAAGGTGGGTTCCTGGACATTGGAAATGATTTTTTTGTACTTTATTTATCTGCAGTTACCTCAGATTTAAAGAGCTGTTTCGACTTTAATGAATTTCTTTCCTCTTTATAGCAATGGTAAAAAATAAAGTATGGTATGAAAAGGTTGTGGAAATATTTAAAAAAGGCATTAAAATGGACAGTTTTTTTACTTTTATTCTTAATAATTGTCGGAATACTATTTTTAAATTTAAGTCCTGAGTTCGGAGGTGATCCCACCGATGCGGATATAGAGAAGTATAAAAAAACTGGACATTACAAGGAAGGAAAATTTAAAAATTATAGCCATACTCCAATGGAGTTTACTTTTGGTAAAATAGTGGAAATCGTTGGGGACTATTTGGATGATAGTGTAAAAAACATCCCAATAAAACCGTTAATTGTTGTAAAACAAGATTCCTTAATTCTCGAAAGACAAAAAAAACAAGATAACTTGATTTGGTTTGGTCATTCGGCATTTTTCCTACAACTGGAAGGGAAAAATATATTATTGGACCCCATGTTTGGAGATGTTCCTTCTCCTGTAAGCTTTGCAGCGAAATCGAGATTTTTTAAAGAACTTCCAATATCAATAGAAAAACTTCCCACAATCGATTTTGTTTTTATTTCTCACGATCATTATGATCATTTGGATTACGGATCAATTCAAAAATTGAAAACAAAAACAAAGTCGTTTATACTTCCTTTAGGGGTAGGTGTCCACTTTCGGGAATGGGGAATTAAAGATTCCTGTATATTTGAGTATAATTGGTGGGAAGAGGATACAATTGACGGATTAAGTTTTGTTTTTACCCCTTCGAGACATTTTTCAGGAAGAGGTCTTTTGAATAAAAATTCAACACTATGGGGGTCATGGGTGATTAAAGGGGGAAATAAAAGCTTATTTTTTAGTGGTGATGGCGGTTATGATAATCATTTTAAGAAAATAGGTGAGAGATACGGTCCGTTTGATGTTGCGATGGTAGAGTGCGGTCAATACAATAAATATTGGAAAAATATTCATATGGTTCCCGAAGAATCCGCTCGTGCTATGAAAGATCTAAATGCAAAGGTTGGAATACCTATTCACTGGGGAGCGTTTTCTTTGTCTACACACATGTGGAGCGAATCCCCTGTAAGAATTAAAAGGGCAGCTGATTCATTGGGCGTATTTATAGCAACACCTCAAATTGGCGAAGTAATGAATATTGATTCAAATACAGTTGGTTATAATCCATGGTGGGAAAAATTTCAATAAAAATAAGTTTTGAAAAAGGAGTTCGGAGGAAAAATAACTAAAAAGATAAAGGTTGAACTAAGTCAGTCTCCAAACTGGAAGAAAAAACGATTTAGAAATTTAGTAGAAACCAAAATGGAAATTAATTTATTTAATTTACCTCATTTACTTTCTCAACAGTTTTTAAAAATAAATGGACGGTTTCCGTCTCAATCTCTACCTGTTCTAAAGTTTGATTCTACTAGGTTTTTAAACTCAAACAATACCTCAAATTTTATTTGGTATGGACATTCAACAGTTTTGTTAAATATTCATGGGACAATTATTTTTATTGATCCTATGATGAGTTTTAATGCTTCTCCAGTGGCTTCATTTAGTATCAAACGTTTTTCTGATGACATATTAGATGTCTTGGATGAATTACCAACAATTGACTTGCTTCTTTTTTCTCATGATCATTATGACCATCTTGATTTTGAAAGCATAAAAAAATTAATTGATAAAGTTAAAAATTATTGGGTTCCTCTTGGTGTGAAAAGACATTTGATTAAGTGGAATGTTTCAAGTGAAAAAATTAAAGAGTTTGATTGGTGGGGACAATGTATTTTTAATTGCATTGAATTCACTTTTACCCCCAGTAGACATTCTGGAGGTAGACGTATAATAGATAAAGATAAATCACTTTGGGGAGGTTGGTCCATTAAGAGCAGTAAGGAAACTTTTTATTTCAGTGGAGATGGAGGTTATGGACATCATTTTGAAGAAATAGGAGATAAATTGGGTCCGTTTGATTTTGGATTTATAGAGTGTGGGCAATACAATAAACTTTGGAGCCAGATTCATATGTTTCCTCACGAGGCAGTTCAAGCCGCTCTTGATGTTAAAGTTAAAACTGTAATGCCTGTCCACTGGGCTGGATTTTCATTGTCTCTGCATCATTGGAAAAGCCCCGTAAAAAAGTTTATAAAATATGCGGAGGAAAGAGGTTGTGAATGGACCGTTCCTGCTCTTGGAGATATTGTATCCTTAAAAGATTCTGATAAAAGAATTCGTTGGTGGGACAAATATGATTAGTAACTAATACTACTTAACAACTTGCACTTTCTGTCCAAGAAGAGCGTTACCAGATTTAATTTTTACAAAATAAATACCTTCTGATAAGTTTGTTGTTTGAAATTCGAATTGAAGACCACTTCTATCTGAACTCAAAAAGCTTATTTGTTCGATGGTTCTTCCCCTTGTGTCAATTAAGTAAGCCTCTCCAGCACCACTGAAAACAGCTTGAATTTCAATGTTTTTGTTTTCATTTTGAAAAGCAATAAAACTCGAAGGTTTACTCGTGTTTTCAAATGAAAAATAGTTGATGTTGGAGTAGGAATCAGCTCCGTTGTAGTCAACCTGCTTAAGTCTGTAGTAATGTACTCCAGAACCCGGATGGTTATCAATAAATTGATAGTCGTTTATTTCAGTTGAATTACCTGCTCCCTGAACAAAACCAATGGTGTACCAATTTACGCCATCATAAGAGAGCTCTACTTCGAAATGACTATTATTAATTTCAGAACTGGTTGTCCAGTTTAAAGAAACTCCTTCAGGATGACCTTCAACAGAAAAACCAGTTAGCTCTACAGGTAGTGGTGTTATTAGTGTTGATGTTGGTCTACAAGTCGCTCCCCAAAATGCAGTCGAAACCGTTGGTTTAAAAAATTGACTTTGATCATTGTCCACGCAAGTCGCACAATAGCTAATCATTTGCAATGGATCATTCTGAGTACCTGTCCATTCTCCAGTATAGGATCCAATTCCATCAAATATTTCATCGCATCCTTCATATACTACTTGACCTTTGAAGTTCGGATTTCCTGAATATTCTCTTTCAACCTCAATGGATCCTGAAAGTGTAATTTGAGCTCCGTTACATATTTTAAGCATACCTTGAAGAGTAATAGTTCCAGCTATAGTTACATCTTGCGTGACACAAACAGTATCACTTACAGAGATTGTTGAAAAAGCAGTGCTTGACCATTCTGCAGATGTAGGATCCAATAAATTTGAATTTGTCATGTCACAAGCTAAAGCACAATCCGACACACAGTCTGCTGATGCTCTTGTTGTAAAGTTAGTTTCAGAACCGTATGTCGTTCCTTCACTATTGGTGGCATAGGTTCTAATGTAATAAGTGGTTTCAGGGGATAAATTTTCCATTAACCCTTCAAACTCGTCACCTACTCCAGTTCCTGCGTCCAATAGTACAGCGTCATCTGCTAGCGTTGGATTGGATGATAAACCAAAAACAAAACCTCTAGCTGTAATTGTTGCTCCACCATCACTTGTTATTGTTCCTACACCGAAAGATGTCGTACAATATACTCCTCTCGCTTCAGTAGAAGCGACAACAGGGGCAGAAGCGCTTGCACAAGGATTAGAAACTTCAGTCCAACCAAAATGTCCATAAGGACCACTTGGATTTCGAAAATATTGACCGGAAGGAATAGCTTCCCAATCTTTATTGTTGTGAGAAACGATGTCTCCGGTACTGTAAGAACCTCCTGAGTTCCATGCTGGATTGAGACATTGAGCACTTGTTCTTAACGAAAAAAACAATAAAATTAATGTTGTGACTAGTATGGATTGCTTTTTTGGTAATGTCATATTCTTATGGTTTTTGAACATTTTAAAAGGGGGCTGATAGTTACACAAATAAGAGAATATTCTGATGCTGGTATACTAAAAGTCGCTTTTAAATATGTCTAATAACGCTTTGAAGGGCGAGCAAAGCGTTTGCAAATCTAGTGTTTTAAAGCTTACAGAGCAATAAAACCCGGCATATTTTTGTCCTTTTTCAAAAGAAGTACTTTTAAGTTGTTTCGCGGGATTTTTATTACAGTTTGTCGATGTTTTTAGCTCGATGTTAAACAACCGATAAAACTAATGGGTCTTGAATTGAAAAAGCCTCTTAATTGATTAAGAGGCTTTTTCAAGTTTTATTTGATTGATAATTATTCAATATGTTTAACTATATATTTTACCGTAGGAGGGTTGTCAATTGTATCGGTTTCTCCCGTTTCATCATCGATATAAATTGAAATGTCCTCGTCGGGTATTTCATAATCGAGAGAGAAGATTGTTAGTGAATTTGTATTTTCATTAACATCATTCCAAATCAGGCGATAATCTGTGTTTGTAACGGCATATCCATATTTTCCTGTAAGATATTCCTTTAATTCAAAGTATAACGAATCGGTTAAAACTAAATTTTCTTGTGGCGATAAGCCGCCTGGAATGATTTCAGCTTCTACCCGGTCAACATTATTATTTTCGTTATAAAAGTAATCTACTTGGGCCCAATAATTAATATCTAAATCAGGATCATAGCTCGTGTAGAAACTTGTTTTAGAAACAAAATTAGAATCAGCTTCAGTAATACCGCTTACAGGAGTACCAACTTTAAATCCCCTAATGTCGCTTTTATGATTTTGAATTAAATTTTGTAGATGCGCACTACATTCCTTTAAATTTATGGGAGTAGGTGAGTCTGGGCATAAATCAGGACATTCTGGTTGTTTACAACCAAACAAAACCATATTAAGAATTCCTAAACCACAAATTAATCTATAATACATACTTTATATTTTTAAATATTATCAAGGGTTTATGTTAAAAACCCTAAAATGTTTCAATAATAGGCAAAAAAAGAGTTAAAATAAGTATTTGCCATTTGTACTTTTTTGCATTTTTTGCAAAAAACAAGTTCTTGGTCTTTGTTTTTTGTAAAAAACACAAAATTGTAAGTTTTTGTTTTGACAAATCAATTATAAATACCCAGTCATTGAATCTAGTTTAGTCTTGCCAAGTTAAGCGGGAAAAAATTAGATGGGATTTCAATAAGCGTACTTTGAATTAAAAAATATTAAGTTACACTTAAAAGTACATTAAAGATCCCTTTTACAACCCTAGTCACCATTCATTTGGTGACTGTTGTTATCCCCCTTATTTTGATTGATTCATTTTAAGGGGGTTTTCTTTTTTAATAGGCAACAAATAAAAAAAGGGAAAATGGAAGCTAAGCAATTTTATCAAACAGAGATGAGTCTTAATCGGTATGGTTTGAAGATTACATCTGAGCTGAATCGAAACATTCGAGCAGCAATTCAAAAAGACAAAAATAGTAATGATTTAGAAAGTAATGTCCGAGAGATTTTAGGACACATTTATTTGGTTAATCAATACCTGTTAAAAAAGATAGAAAAGTTGGGTGGTCTTTTGAATGAGGGATTGGTTAACCAGGAAAATGAATATGTTGAATCCGATTTGAATTTGGTAGAAACGATGCTCAATGTAAGTATCTTTAAAATTACATCCTGTACAGAATTTAATGTGCCTGTTTATTCTTCTTTGGAAGAGTTGGAGCTGAGACTTGCAGTTCAGTTTAGAAAACTCGTTATTTTGTCGAATACTGCCCCGTCAGAATTCGCAAATAATTATAAAACGGAGATGAAGGTTATTCCTGGGATTAAATTAGACATATATCAATTAATATATTTTGCAATGAAACACTCGGGTCATCATTTGGGTCAAATATCTACTTTAATAAGGATTGAAGAGGTTCTTGATTCAAATTATTCAGTTGCAAATTAATAATGTGGTTTTACCAATAAAAAGTTATTAATTTTTTACTCCATTTAATGTTAAAAAACTATTGAATTTAGAAGTGTTTTTTATGAAACATATCTACTAGTTTTGCAAAAAAAAAGGCTTAGATTTGACCTTCTTTAAAATTTGGGGAAAAAAGATAAAGTAACTATGGAATCGCAATTAGAAAAGATAGATCTTGCAACTAAAATAGGCGAAAATATAAAAGCAGTTAGAAAAGTTAAAGGCTTCAATCAATCGCAACTTGCCAGAGCTTGCGGTATGGATAGACAACACATGGAAAAAATAGAAAACGCAAAAGTAAGCGCGAACGTTTATACAATTTATGTGATTTCAGAAGCCTTGAAGGTTGACTTGTCTGAACTGGTTGCTGTTTAAGTTTTTTTAATACTTTCTCTTCTTAGGAAAAGTCATTCTTGATTAGGACCTTCTAATCGATCCTTGATTTCTCGCAAACGCTCAATTTTATTGGGTCTTCTGCTATCTATACATGTTTTTGTGTAGTAATGATGACTTTCAAGGAATTTCACTTGAATTGGATCCCACTCTTCCATAGATTTTAAGATTTTCATATCAATTAGTTCTTGAGCTAAAGAAGAGCTGATTTTTTCGAACTCTTCCTTGTCACGCCCTAAATAATCCAGGTCCGCGTCACACAAAATTTCCTCCAGATGGTTTTTAGGATCTTGTGGAATTTTAGTAGCCAGAATCATATTAACAACTAACTCTACTTGCTCCTCAGTAAATCCATACCTGGGAAGTTCTCTTTTTGCAAGTTTGGCACCTTCAGCTTCATTGTTTTCATACTTATTTAAAAAACCGCTGTCGTGGAAAAGTGCAGCCAGTTTAACAAGCATTAGTTCTTCTTTCCCAATACCTTCAGCACGACCAATCCTCTCAGCAGCATTCATGACATCAATTGTGTGATGGGGTCCATGATATTTAAGTTTAGAAATGAATTCATTTTGTTCCAATAAATCTATGAAGTAGTCGTGAACATTTTGAAAGCTTTGCTGAGTATATACTTTAAAGTTTAGAAGTTCGAAAAATTTGCGGTTTGGTACTTGACCATCGTCGTCTGCACAAAGACCTTTTTTTATTCGGGTCACGTAGAACATATCTATCGCACCTTTATTTTTTACTGGAAGTTTTCCTCTGTATTCACAATCAAAATAGTCTTTAATATGTTCATAAGTAGTTCCGGAAATATTTATTTTTCCTTCTTCTGCACTTGTTTCCATACGAGAGGCCGTGTTTACAGTATCACCCCATACGTCGTAAAGAAATTTCTTTTTTCCAACAACTCCAGCAACTAATGCTCCTGTATGTAAGCCAACTCTTAGATGCCATTGTGGTTTTCCTGTACCCTCTCTAATTTCTCTTTTTTGATGCATGTATTTCTGAAATTGAAAAGCAGCTAGAACACAGTCAATTGGATTTGTTTGATTTTTTATTGGAATTCCCCCAACACACATGTAGGCGTCTCCTGATGTTTTAATTTTTTCAATATTTAATCTTCCAACTATATCGTCAAACCGAGCAAAGGAGTCGTCCAATTCAGCAACCAATTCTTTTGGTCCTAAATTTTCAGTTATTTTTGTAAAATTTTTAAAATCGGCAAACATAACGGTTGCCATATTGTAACTTTTTGGCGTTGATTTACCTGTTGAAACGAGTTCTTTTGCGGTTTCTCTGGGCAAAACATTGAGCAAAACTTCTTCTTCTTTGTTTTTTTCTTCCTCCAGCTCTTTATTTTTATCCTCTAACTTCCTTTTTTGATCTTCCACTTCACGTGTTCGGTCCCGCACTTTTTTTTCTAAAATTTCTCTCTGGGTTTTTGACCGATTAATTCTTGATTTAATCGTAAAAGCAATTAAACTTGTAATGAAGATTATAATTCCAAGAATAAACCACCATGTTAAGTAGAAAGGAGGTTTAATAATGATTTTTATTGTTTTTTGACTGTTGTTCCAAATGCCATCTGAATTTGCAGAGGTTACTGAAAAAATGTATTCACCGTCGTTCAGGTTACTAAAGACAAAACTTCTTTTACCTTTTGATATTATCCAATCGTTTTGCCAGCCTTCAAGTTTTGTTTTAAATAGGTTTTCTTTAGGGGAAGAGTAATGAATGCCGTCCACTATTATTTCGAAACGATTTCTTTTGTGGGGAATTGTTACCGTTCTTTCGTTATTTATCAAGGATAGTTTTTTTGATTTAGAGGTGAGCAAATTTTCGCCCTTATATAGAACAGAGGAAATATATACATTTGGAGGAATTAAATTTATATTGTCTTTGGTTGTATTTACAATGTTGTATCCATTTATCCCTCCAAAATAAATTTGACCGCTATTGTTTGCATATGATGCACCGGAATTAAACTCTAAACTCTGTATACCGTCTGAAGTTGTGTAGTTTTCAAACTCATTGTTTTTTATGTTGTATTTCGATAACCCACCATTGGTACTGAACCACAATTCATTTTTTGTTGAAATAATAGAATATATCGTGTTGTTGGGCAATCCATTTTTTGTTGAAAAATGTTCTTTTTTTCCATTTTCAATATCATATTTAATTGCACCACCGCCATAAAACCCTAACCATATGTTTTTGTTTTTTGACTTGCCTATGGATAAAGCTAATAGATGTTCAACTTCCTTTAGTGGAATGCTGATGATTTTTGCTGTATTATCGTTTTCAATATTAATTAGGCTGTAGATTTTTGTTGGATGTGCTATGAAATAAATTGTACTATTTATCTCCGTGAATCCTCTTACGTTTTTCAAATCCCACCTTCTTTTTAAAATGAGGTTTTCATTGTATAAGGATAGAGAGTTTAAGCTTCCGACAAGTAATTTATTTTTTGATTTAAAAAATTTAAAAACGATATCTTGTTTGTTTTCATGAGGAACATCAAGAAATAAAGAATCTATTGAATAGGTTGAATCTTGTTTTGAAAGAGAGTAAACTCCTCTTGATGTAGCAAGAAGTATGTTGTCATTAAATTCAATAATGTCAAGAATTAGTCCGGAAAAAGGGACCCAATCGTGAGTGTTGTCTACTTTTTTTAAAATTTGAAGACCATTATCGTACCCTGAAATAAAAACACTATCGTTTTCCCAAAAAGACCAAGAGTTATCACTTGATTCAGGGCTGTGCTGTGAGGCCTTGTATTGAAGAAATTGTTGTTTTGATAAATCAATTTTGTTAATGCCGTGGTTGGTTCCTACCCATATTATACCAAAGTTGTCTTTAAAAACACACCTTACGTTACTGCTTAGTAGGGAATGGCTTCCTTTTTTATTAATGTATTTTTTTGTTGACTTTTTGTTACTTGGATCATAAATTATTAAACCATTATCATTTGAAGCAAGCCAATATTTTCCATTGTCTAATAAAAAATCGTTTATTTTAATTGGAAAAGAAAAAAAACCATGTTCTTCAAAATTTTTATCCAGAAAAACAAAATTTTCTTCAAAAGAGATGCCTATTCCATTTTTTGTAGCGCATATTGATTGTATGTTTTTTTTGAATTTTTTTACAATCGCATACTTGTTATTTTTTCTCTCATATAAAACACTGTCGGAGGTGAAAATAATTCGATTGTCTAAATGGATAATTTTGTTAATTCTTTTCTTAAACCCCAGGTTTTTGACAATGGATTTTCCATTTTTTATTTTTAATTCAAAAAGCCCTTTTGAGGAAGCAATCATTATGGAATCTTCATTTAAAATAATGGACGAGAAAATTGTTCCTATTGAGTCATTATTTAAAGCGAAGGGGTAGTTTTTAAATTTTTTAGAAACAGGATCGAAAATGGAAATCCCAATTCTTGTAGTAAAACAAATGGAATCTTGTTTCCAGTTGTTCATAGCCAATATATAGTTGCCTAAAATTGTTGTTGAGTCGAAAGGATTAGAATAAAAATTCTCAAATTCATAACCATTAAATCTTGATAAACCGTCTTGTGTGGAAATCCATAAAAATCCCTTCTTGTCTTGAAAAAAGTCTTCAATAAAACTTTGAGGTAGGCCATCGTCTATAGTATATTGATCACATTTTAGTAAATCGATATTGGTGGCCTTTAGCTGTAAGGCAATAAAAAAAAGTATAAAAATTAAACAAAGATTTTTTGTCATTGAGGTAAAGATACCATTTAAATATAATTTAAATCTCTCGTTTATAGTTGATTCATAGTTGTTTTTAGGCAATTTATACAATTATGTTTTTTTTTTGGAGTCGAGAATTAAAAAACTGATTTTTGGTCATTTACGACCTCACAATAATTAAAATCAATAGTTCATTCAGCACTATTGATGAAATTCTTTGATAGAATACCGTCTTTTAGGTATCTTTATAATTAGTTTAGAATTATTCTAAATAATTATTGAGATGATTAAAGTTTCAGATAGCGCAAGAGACCAGGTAGCAAAACTCAAAAGACTTGAGGAGATGCCTGCTGATAGTTTTATTCGTGTTGGAGTTAAAAGTGGGGGATGTTCAGGATTGTCCTATGATTTAAGTTTCGACACTAAATTGCAAGAGAACGATCAGGAATTTGAAGATAACGAAGTAAAAGTTGTCATAGAGAAAAAAAGCTTGCTTTACCTAGCAGGAACAATCCTGGAATATGAAGGTGGATTAAATGGTAAGGGATTTAGTTTCACAAATCCAAATGCTTCTCGAACCTGTGGTTGTGGAGAAAGCTTTGCAGTGTAATTATAATTAACGACAGAATATGAGTATGTCTGATGAGGATAAAATAATTGAGGAAGCAACATCTGGTGAATACAAATACGGTTTTGTCTCAAATATCGATTCTGAGCTTGCTCAGAAAGGATTAACGGAGGAAACTATTCGCTTCATATCGAACAAAAAGAATGAGCCCGAATGGTTGCTTGAATGGAGGTTAAAGGCATTTGAGCTTTGGAAAGGTATGGAAGAGCCAAACTGGGCTCATGTTTCCTATCCAAAGCCAAATTTTCAGGACATCATTTACTATGCTGCTCCAAAGCCGAAAAAGAAATATGAAAGTTTAGATGAGGTAGATCCGGAAATTCTAAAAACTTTTGAGAGGTTAGGTGTTCCCATAAATGAGCAAAAAGCACTGGCTGGTGTTGCTGTTGATGTTGTTATGGATTCTGTTTCTGTCGCAACAACTTTCAAAGAAAAATTAAGTGAATTAGGAATTATTTTTTGTTCTTTTTCAGAAGCGGTTAAAGAATACCCTGAACTAATTAAAAAGTATATTGGTTCTGTTGTTCCGCAAGCCGATAATTTTTATTCTGCTTTAAATTCCGCAGTTTTCTCTGATGGTTCATTCTGTTATATACCAAAAGGGGTAAGGTGTCCAATGGAATTGTCCACGTATTTTAGAATTAATGAAGCAAATACAGGTCAGTTTGAAAGGACGTTAATTGTTGCTGAAGAAGGTTCTTATGTTTCATATTTAGAGGGGTGTACAGCTCCCCAGAGAGATGAAAATCAACTTCATGCTGCTGTTGTTGAAATAGTGGCTATGAAAGATTCAGAAGTAAAATATTCTACAGTTCAGAATTGGTATCCTGGGGATAAAAAAGGAAGAGGAGGAATTTACAATTTTGTTACAAAAAGAGGCCTTTGTGCTGAAGAAAATTCAAAAATATCGTGGACTCAAGTAGAAACAGGTTCTGCAGTAACATGGAAGTATCCTTCTTGCATTTTGAAAGGAGATAATTCTGTGGGAGAGTTTTTCTCTGTCGCTGTTACGAATAATATGCAGCAAGCCGATACTGGAACTAAAATGATTCATTTAGGTAAAAACACGAAGAGTACTATTGTGTCTAAAGGAATCTCTGCCGGTAAGTCTCAAAATTCTTACAGAGGGTTAGTCAAAGTAGCCAAGGGAGCAAAAGGTGCTCGAAATTTTAGTCAATGCGATTCGTTATTAATAGGAGATAGGTGTGGAGCACATACGTTTCCCTACATTGAGTGTCAAAATAAATCGGCTAAAGTTGAGCACGAAGCAACAACATCAAAAATAGGAGAAGACCAACTTTTTTATTGTAATCAAAGAGGTATAAAAACGGACAAGGCAATTGGTTTAATCGTAAATGGTTTCTGTAAAAATGTAATGGATAATCTTCCTATGGAGTTTGCTATTGAAGCTAAAAAGTTATTAGAAATCAGTTTAGAAGGGTCAGTTGGATAAAAATAAAAAAACACATTAAAAAATGTTGAAAATAGAAGGTTTAGAGGCCGAAATAGAAGGAAAACAAATTTTGAGAGGATTGAATTTGGAGGTAAAACCAGGTGAAATTCATGCCATAATGGGGCCAAATGGTTCAGGAAAGAGTACACTTGCCTCTGTTTTAGCAGGAAGAGAGGATTATGAGGTGACTGCAGGTTCTGTTGATTTTTTAGGTAAAGATTTATTGGATTTAGCACCTGAGGAAAGAGCAGGAGAAGGAGTTTTTTTAGCTTTTCAATATCCGGTAGAAATCCCCGGTGTCAGTAATATTAATTTCATTAAAACTGCTGTTAATGAAGTCAGAGAATACAGAGGTTTACCAGCGATGGAAACTAAAGAATTTATGTCTCATTTAAAGGAAAAGCAAAAGCTGGTTAAGTTGTCCGGTAAGTTAGCTAATCGATCAGTTAACGAAGGGTTTTCTGGAGGAGAAAAGAAAAGAAATGAAATTTTTCAAATGGCAATGCTTGAACCTAAGCTTGGTGTCTTAGACGAAACAGATTCCGGTTTAGACATCGATGCTTTGAGAATTGTAGCTAATGGAGTTAATGAACTAAAATCAAATGATAATGCTTTTGTTGTAGTTACCCACTATCAAAGGTTGTTGGATTACATAGTTCCCGACTTTGTTCACGTTTTGTACGATGGGAAAATTGTTAAAACAGGTTCAAAAGAATTGGCTTTAGAACTCGAAGACAAGGGTTATGATTGGATTATTGAAGAATTTGAGAAGAAGTCCTAAACCTTTAAAAAGCACTTTAAATGGCTACACTAACGCTTAATGATAAGGATAGATTTTTAATCAACCAAGAAGGGCAAGATTTCAGTCATGAAGCTAAAACTTTTATAAAAATAAGAGAGTTAGCATTAAAAAATCTAAAAGAACTAGACTTCCCTTCTAAAAAACTGGAAGATTGGAAATACACAAATGTAAGAGAGGTTTCAAAAACAGAGTTTCGACCTCAATCTGCGATTAATATAATTGATGAAAAAATTAGTGCCCACAAAATCCCAAATTTAAATGCTTATGTATTAGTGTTTGTCAATGGTTTTTTTGCGCCGAAGTATTCAAATACGATAGAGCAAAAAGAAAGTGGGTTTATTATTACCAATTTAAATAAGGCAAAAAAAGATTTTATCAAGTTGGTCGAGCCTCATTTGGGTTTTCAAACAAGAGCAAAAGATCAGTTTTTTGTCAATCTAAACTCTGCTTTTTCTCAAGACGGAGGTTTTATTTACGTTAAACCAAATGTTCAGCTGGATAAACCTATACACATAATTAATCTTGTAGATGGAGATTTGGTTGCCTCTTACCCAAGAAATTTAATTATTGCAGAAAAGTGTTCTGAAGTTCAAGTTATTGTTTCCTACGAAACAATTGATTCAAACTCTGCTTTAAGTAATGTTATTAATGAAGTTGTAGTCGGGGAAGGAGCTAATGTGAAATTAGATAAAATCCAAAATGAAAATTTGAATACGTTTCATGTTGGTGCTGATTTTGCCAAACAGCAAAAAAATTCAGTTTTTACTATTAACACCATTCCTGCGAATGCAAAATTGATTCGAAATAATTTAAATATTATTCTAGATGGGACAAACTCAGTTGCCAATTTATATGGTGCTGTTTGTTTGAATGGAAACATTCATGTCGACAATCAAACTTATGTTGACCATGCAAAACCAAATTGTGAATCCAATGAGCTTTACAAAGCTGTTTTGAATGACTCTGCAACAAATGTTTTTAATGGTAAAATATATGTGAACAAAATAGCTCAAAAAACTAATGCTTTTCAGAGTAATGCGAATATTATACTAAGTGATAATGCAAGTTCAAATGCCAAGCCGCAACTGGAAATATATGCTGATGATGTTAAGTGTAGTCACGGTTGTACAATTGGTCAATTTGATGATGAAGCCTTATTTTATTTGAGGTCCAGAGGGATGAGAGAATCCACTGCTCAAAAGGTTTTGTTGGACGCCTTTATTGGTGAGGTGCTTGACAATATCAAGACAGAGCCTGTTCGTGAATATGTTGATGAGTTAATTGCTGAAAATTTTAACAGTTTAAACTAATAAAGAGAATATACCTTTTGAACATGGTGGAAAAGAAAACGGTTTTCAATTTAAGAGATGACTTTCCAACCTTGAAAAGAAAGGTAAACGGGAAACCTCTTATTTATTTTGATAACGGAGCAACTAGTCAAAAGCCAAGTTCTGTCATTGAGCGAATAAATTCTTTTTATCAAAAAGAAAATTCAAATATTCATAGAGGGGTTCACACTTTAAGTCAAGAAGCTACTTCAATGTATGAGGAAGCGCGAAATAAAATTAAAAGTTACATCAACGCCGAAAGCGAGGAAGAAATAATTTTCACAAAAGGAACCACCGAAGGAATAAATCTTGTTGCTAGTGGCTTTAGTAGAAAAATATTAAAAAAAGGTGATGAGGTATTAATTTCTGCAATGGAACATCATAGCAATATTGTTCCATGGCAATTGGCTTGCGAATTTTCAGGAGCGAAGCTTAAGGTTTGTTCAATAAACGAAGAAGGTGAACTGGATATGTCTGAGTTTGAGTCATTGCTCTCTGAAAAAACAAAATTAGTTGCAGTCACTCATGTTTCAAACACTTTAGGCACGATTAATCCAGTTAAAAAAATTGTGGAGTTATCCCATAAATTAAGTATCCCTGTGTTATTTGACGGAGCACAAAGTGTTCCGCATATGAAGGTAGATATGAAGGATTTGGATTGTGAGTTTTATGTTTTTGGAGGACATAAAATGTTTGGTCCTACAGGAATTGGTGTTTTATATGGTAAAAAAAAGTGGCTTGAAAAATTGCCGCCATATCAGGGGGGTGGAGATATGATAAAAACGGTTACTTTTGAAAAAACAACGTATAATGATTTGCCTTACAAATTTGAAGCAGGTACGCCAAATATTTCTGCTGGTATAGGCTTGGGAACCGCTGTTGATTATTTAAGTAAACTTGATTGGAATGCTGTTCATGATCATGAAAAAGAACTTTTAAAATATGCTACGAGTGAAATTAGTCAAATAGAAGGAATTAAAATCATAGGAACTGCTGCTGAAAAGGTTGGTGTGTTGAGTTTTATTCATAAAGATGCTCACCATTACGATATTGGAACGATATTAGATCAACTTGGAGTGGCAATTAGAACAGGACATCATTGTACAGAACCATTAATGAAAAGGTATGAAATTTCGGGTACAGCAAGGGTTTCATTCGCTTTTTATAACACAAAAGACGAGGTAGATGTATTTATATCTGCTTTAAAAAGAGCATTAAAAATGATTTTATAACTACTATGGGGGTTAATGAACGAGCACAAGAACTAATAGACGACTTTAATCTTTTTGAAGATTGGTCCGACAAATACGAATATATCATTTCGCTTGGTAAAGACTTGCCTGAAATGAAAAAAGAAGATAAAAAAGAAGAAAACCTTGTTAAAGGGTGTCAAAGTCAAGTTTGGTTGATTGCTGAGCAAAATGGTGGGAGAGTTTATTTTGAAGCGGATAGTGATGCAATTATTAGTAAAGGTATATGTGCTTTGTTAGTTCGAGTATTTAATGGGCAGCTGGCACATGAGATTGTAGGGAATGATTTGAGTTTCATTGATAAAATAGGATTAAAAGAGCATTTGTCGCCAAATCGAAGTAACGGTTTGGTTGCCATGATAAAAAAAATAAAAACGTATGCCTTAGTGTATAGCAATTCTTAATAAAAGTAGAATGGATCAATCGGAAAAAAAGAATCTGGAAGAGCACATTGTGTTGGTAATCAAAACGATATATGATCCTGAAATACCTGTTGACATCTATGAGTTGGGTTTAATTTATGAAATTAAAATTGACGATGAAGCAAATGTAGAGATTGAAATGACATTGACCTCTCCCAATTGTCCTGCTGCCGAAACACTTCCTGCTGAAGTTGAAACAAAAGTCAAAGGAATGGAGTTGGTTAAAAATTGTAAGGTTGAAATTGTTTTTGAGCCAACTTGGGATCGTCATATGATGAGTGAGGAAGCTCAAATTGAATTAGGAATGATATAATAATGAATACAAAGTGATTGAAAATAAAGTTGAAAAAAGTGGGTTAATTACAATTGATCTTGTGGATTTAATTCCTTCAGGCTCTCAGTATTTAGTCGATTTAAAAGATTTTATGCACGAAGGCATAATTCTTCGTGAAAAGGATTTTCGAACACAACTTAAAAATAAAGATTGGTCTGAATATCAAGATGGATTTGTTGCAGTTACTAATTCCTCAGAAGGGATTGTTCCTCTTTGGGCATACATGCTAATATCCTCGGCTTTACAGCCCTTTGCTTCCTTAGTGATAAGGGGAAATATAGCTCATTTAAAGGGTGCTCTGCTTCGTCGTTCTATTGAAGCTCTAAATTCTGCCGATTACCAAAATAAAAGAGTCATTATCAAAGGATGTGGAAAAGAAACAATTCCTGAAAGTGCATACATAACTATAACACAAAAACTACAGCCTGTAGTTAAGAGCTTGATGTTTGGGGAGGCGTGTTCAACAGTTCCAGTTTTTAAGGCATAATTACTAGAATTTTTTATTTTTATCTAATAAATAAAATTCTGTTATGAGAGTGCTTTTTGTTTTTTTACTGATGCCTTTTTTAGTGTTTTCCCAAACTAAAAGTGAGGTTGTAGAGTATAATAATTCTATCATATCTCCTTTTAATGAAACATCAAATGCCGTATTAAACTTTAACACATCCTTGTTACAAGGTGCTTTACCTAGTGAATTAATTCAAAAACGTGATGCTGTTTTAGAAAGCATAAACTCATTGGAGGATATTCTGTCGAAAGTAAAACCTATGGCTAATGATTTTGGGTTGTATTATGCTACCAAAGGAGGAGCTGAAACTTATAAAAAGTATTTTCAGCAAAATTATACAGATGAAAAGCTTTCCCTCATTCCCGCCTCGTCAAGAGAGAATATTGCTAAAATAAAAGATGCTCAGATGGCATCGGAGAAAATGGATACCTGGAATAAAGATTTTTTTACAAGGCAAAAAAAATTATTGAAGAGCCATCAAATTGAACTAAATATTGATACCAATATGGTAAAAAGAATAAATGAGCATAGAGCAGCAATGGATTACTATTATGAAGTAGCTTTAAATGAGCTTAACGTACAAGCTTTCGTTGATGACTTTGTGGAAGCATTTAATTCTGAAAATAAGGAAAAAATAAAGATTGCGCAGTCTAATTTGAAAGCCCAAATTCTCATTTCCGATAAATTCATGAATACGTTTAAGCCTTATAAAAAGGATAATTCATTGTTAAAATCATCGAATAAATTAATTGAAATGTATAAAAACCTTTCCAATGGTTTAATTGAGGATGTAATAAAATTAAATTCTTTTTCAGAAGAAATCCCGAATGAAAGGGTTGATGAATATAACGGTCTTGTCGATAAAGTAAATATAGGGGTCAAATATTTAAATACGTTACAATTCCATTTGGATGAATCTCAAATTGTAATTAATAAGTTTTTTCAAACTCATTTGTATTGATTGACATTTTACGAAGGATAAAAAACAGTAAAATTATCTTAAAAGTATGATCTCGGATGAAAAATCTTAGAATAAATCGTAAATTTAAAAAATAGCCCGTAGGAGTTTTAATAATTGAGTTAATTTTTGAAAAAATAAATCCAAAAAATATGAAAGACGTTTATAAAATTTTAGTGCCTACTGATTTTACTTCAGTAGCTAAAACTGCTCTCAATCATGCAATAAAAATAGCAGGCATCATGAATGGAGAAATTGTTCTACTTCATGTTGTTGATCGCGACACAAAAAGTGAGGAGGCAAGAGTTAAGCTGGACGCAATTGCCGAAGGTGTAAGTAAAGAGCAAAACATTCCAACCGTAGGAAAGGTCGTCACAGGAAATATTTTTGAGGATATCGATAAGGTTGCCGATTACGAAGGTGCAAGATTAATTATCATGGGTACTCACGGAAGAAAAGGTATTCAGCATATTACCGGTTCTCATGCTATGAAGGTTATTACCAGCTCAACAATACCTTTTTTAGTAGTTCAGGATAAGATTATTCCAGAGGCATACAAAAATATCGTCTTTCCAATTGATTTTAGAGCAGAAACAAAACAAAAAATTTCTCTTACTGCAAGTATGGCAACTAAATTAGGAGCTAAGGTTCATATTTTTGCTGAATACGATGACGATAAATTTGATAAGCAAAAAATAGATAATAATGTAGCTTATACGAAGAAATTTTTTGCAAAAAACGGCATTGATTTTGTGGTTGAGAAAGCTTTTGAAAAAGGAGATTTTGTGAAGCAAATCATTCGATATTCAGCAAGTATCAACGCTGATTTCATTACGGTATTGAACTTGAATTATCGTTCGATAAATGCTTTTCTCAAAAACTTAGAAGAAGAGTTGATTACGAATGAGGCTCAAATACCTGTTTTGATGGTGAATCCATCTACTGATTTTATTAATAAATCGCCTCTGTTTGGACAGTATCAGACCTTGTCCATGTAATAAAATATAAAAAAGGGCTGTCGAACGACAGCCCTTTTTTTATAAAAATGAATTAAAAATTTCCCTACTTATTTCATTCCTTTTTTAAAGGATAAAAGCACAAATTGTGCTTTAGAAATTAGAAGGTTATTATAAATCCTTTTTCTATTTTTGTAAACCCATAATGTTTGTTTATGAAAAATATACTTTTCTTTCTAGGCTTTTCTGTTTTTTTGATTTCTTGTGGAGGAAATAGTCAAGGAAATATTCCTCAAGAAGAAATTAATAGAGTTCTTGCAGTTTCTGATTACTCCCCAATTATTCTTGAGAGAGGAGGAATAAAGCTAATAGAATTTACAGATTTCCCACCTTTTAAAGATGTTGAGACAAAAATTGCCACACAAAATCAAACCTTTAAAATGGGGGTAAATAAAATTGAGTTTAAAAATAAATTTTTCAACCTAGGTGAAAAAACAGCTGAAGAAAAAACACATGATGCACGCCTTTATGAAGGGGGACAGTATTTGGGTATTTTAAGTCCAAAAAGACCTTTAAAAAAGGTGATTCATGGTCATTTTGACACAGAGATAGAAAAAGGAGACAACTTATTTTTTTGTTATTTAACAAGGTCGTATGATTTAAGTGTTAAAAATAAAAATGCTTCTTTTTTGTTTAAGATTAATGCAGATCCCAGTGGCTGCTTTTCAGAAACTGAATTATCTGATACAGTAGTTGCTCTCTTGCAGCCCAGAGGGAATTTTTCGTCCAATCAGTCAGGAAAAATATTACTTGATTTTTATTTGAAAAACGTTTCTCTCGAAGACGGTAATTATATCAGTTTAATTATTGATAAGATAGAATTTAAGTTAACCAAGTGGAAGCCTTTTTGGATTCAAGGACTGAAAGCAGGAACTCACAAAATATCAATTGATTTAAAAACTAAAGACGGCAATAGTATTAAAGGGATTATGCCTGATCAGCTGTCGACAATCATCAGAGTAAACGAAATAAAATTGTTTTCGGAGTAAACTTGATTTTCATTATAACGCCTTATTCAGTTCAATTATTAAAGGCTTTTACTTATTTTTATAGGAGGTAAACCTTTTCAAGATAAGATATGGGATGTTCTGGATGCAGTACGGGAAGAGGTACCAATAATTTACCTGGAGGATGTAAAAACAATGGTGGCTGTGATAGCGGAGGGTGTAATAAACTCAACGTTTTTGACTGGCTTTCAAATATGAATAATCCAAGTATGGCAGATAAGCCTGATTGGGTTGAAGTCCGATTTAAGAATGGACGAAAAGCATACTTTGACAACATAGACAAATTAACCCTAAGCGTTGGTGATGTTGTCGCTGTTGAATCCTCTCCGGGGCATGATATTGGTACAGTCTCTTTAATTGGAGAACTTGTAAGAATTCAAGTTCAAAAGAAATCGGTTAAAACTAACGAAATATTAAAAATATATAGAAAAGCACGTCAAGGTGATATTGATAAGTGGCAAGATGCAATGCGAATGGAAAAATCAACAATGACTCAAGCTCGTAAACATGCAATTGAGTTAGGGTTAGATATGAAGATTTGTGATGTAGAGTATCAAGGCGACAAAACAAAAGCTACTTTTTATTATACTGCTGAGCAAAGAGTAGATTTTAGAGAGCTGATCAAGATTTATGCATCTCAATTCAAGCTTAGAATTGAAATGCGTCAAATTGGAGCTCGACAAGAAGCTTCAAAATTAGGAGGAGTTGGATCTTGCGGAAGAGAATTGTGCTGTAGTTCATGGCTTACTGATTTTCGATCGGTTACTACCAGCGCCGCAAGGTATCAACAACTTTCTTTGAACCCACAAAAGCTTGCTGGTCAGTGTGGTAAATTAAAATGTTGTCTTAATTACGAATTGGATAGTTATCTCGATGCTGTTAAAGATTTTCCTTCTTCTAATATAAATTTAAAAACAGAGGAGGAAGAGTTTTTCCATTTTAAGACGGATATTTTCAAAGGGATTTATTGGTATATATGTAAGCAAGATCGTTTGAAGTTTGTTTCGGTTCCCGTTAAAAGAGTAAAAGAGGTCCAGGAGTTAAATGAAAAAGGTGAATTTCCAGAACATCTTATACAAGAGAAAGAAAATCCCAAAATAGAAAAGGAAATTGATTACTTAAATGTAGTTGGTCAAGATGATTTAACTAGATTTGACAAGTTAAATAAAAAGAAGAAAAGGCCTAAAAACAAACGAAATTTAAAAAACAAACAACCATCAAATTTTAAAATTGATAGTCAAAAAAACACATCAAAAAAAACTACATCGAACAAAAACAATAGGTTAATTAATAATTCCAATCAAAAAGATCAAGGTGAAAAGCCGAGTCGTCAAAATCCAAAAAAGAAATTTAAGAGAACGAAAGGCAAAAACCAAAACACTGATATGAAAGCCAATAAATCATCAAAAGAAGGTCAATGAGAAGTTTTTTTTTAACGATATTTTCTGTTTTACTTTTGTCAAGTTGTGATAATAACTATGTTTATGGAGAGGACAAGGATATTCCAATTGATGGTTGGCAAAAGGACTCTACCCTAATTTTTGAAACAGATTCTCTTACTGAATTACCCTCTATAATAAAGATAGGAGTCAATATTAGAAACACTACTGATTATCTTTACAGAAATTTATACTTGTTTTTGGAAATCGAAATTCCAGGGCGAACAATTCCAATTAGAGATACAATAAATCATGATTTTATGACTCCTGATGGATATTGGAAGGATGGAGTTGAAGGAGCAACTATAAAAGAGTCAACCGTATATTATCCTTATGCAATTCAAAATCCAGAGAAAGGTATATATAAAATAAAGGTCCAACAGGCTATGCGTGATGAATTATTACGGGATATTGTTTCTATTGGGGTAAGAATAGAAAAACTGGATAGAGAATGAATGAAGAACTTCAGGGTAAACCAACCCAAAACAAGCCTTCTTACAAAATATATGTAATCGTTTTTTGGCTTATATTTTTTTTAGGAATTGGTTCGTGCTTTTATCTTTTTAATGGAATTGCAAATCATGAACTTTTGGGGAAACTACCTTCTTTTCAGCAGCTAGAAAATCCAAAAACACTTCTTGCAACTCGTTTACTCTCTTCAGATGGAAAGGAGTTGGGAACTATTTTTAAAGAAAATAGGTCATTAGCTGAGTATGATGAGTTGTCTTCTTTTCTTGAAGATGCTTTGGTTTCAACCGAAGATGAAAGGTTTTACGGTCATAGTGGTATTGATGGAAGGTCTTTAGCTAGAGCCGTAATTAAAGGTGGAAGTTCAGGAGGAGGAAGTACGATATCTCAACAGCTGGCTAAGATGCTCTTTACTGAAAAAGTAGTTAAAAACAAATGGGAAAGGGCTAAGCAAAAACTTAAGGAGTGGGTTGTTGCTGTTCAATTGGAAAAACAGTATACAAAAGAAGAAATTATCACAAAATACTTTAATACATTGGATTTCGTAAATAATGCTGCGGGTATTAAATCTGCTTCTCAAGTTTATTTTAATACTACTCCAAAAGAATTGAAAATAGAAGAAGCTGCAATGTTTGTAGGGATGGCCAAAAACCCAGCTCTTTTCAATCCTCTAAGAAGACCTGACACAACTTTATTCAGGAGAAATGTCGTGTTTGCTCAGATGTTGAAAAATGAAAAAATAACAAAGTTCGAGTTTGATTCATTAAAAAAGTTGCCGCTTGGAATAAAGTTTAATTTGGCTTCTCATCATTCTGGGACAGCAACCTATTTTCGTCAGGAAGTAAAAAAGAAATTAAGGAAAATATTTAAAACGTTAAAAAAACCTGACGGTACTCCATATAATGTTTATCAAGATGGGCTAAAAATATATACAAGTATAAATTATGATATGCAAAGATATGCTGAAAATGCAGTTAAAACTCATTTAGGGAAAGAGTTACAACCCGCATTTTTTAAGCATTGGAAATCAAAATCAAAAAATATAAAAAAGTATGCTCCGTTTTATTTTGAAGATTATACTGAAGAGGAAAAATCTGATGCAGTTGAAAAATTAATTAAAAATGGGATTAGAACATCTGGTCGTTACAGAAGGGCTTTGGATGCAAATAATCAAGTTAGAACAGTTACATATGCCTACAATAGAGCAACAACAAAAAATCAAAAATGGATAAATAAAGTCCAATATTTCGACAGTAAACGTCACCTGGTTCAACAAGAGTTGAATCGACTAAACAGAGATACAACGAATGCATGGGTAATTAGAAAAGAAAAAAACAGAGTTCGAAAAGAAATTAAACTTTACCAAGACAGCATATCAAAGTATAAGAAAAAAAGTTCTGATTTTAAGGTTCAACTGGAACAAAAGAGGAAAGAGTATTTGAAGCTATGGAAACCTTTTGATCGAGATATGATGACTAAATTCGATGTAAAAATTCCTATGCGAATTTTCACTTGGGAAGGCGAAAAAGATACTGTAATGAGTCCACGTGATTCAGTAATTCATCACAAGTGGTACCTTCGCTCCGGATTATTGTCTATCGACCCTCATACTGGATTCATAAAAGCCTGGGTAGGGGGGATAAACTACAAGTATTTTCAATACGATCACGTAAGAGCGACAAGGCAAGTTGGATCAACGTTTAAGCCGTTTGTTTACGCAACGGCAATTGAAAACGGAGTAAATCCATGTGAGGAATATTTAAATGAAGAAGTTACTTTTCCTGCAGGAACATTCGGTTTAGAAGAATCCTGGAAGCCCAAGAATGCTGGAGAGGAATCTCACCTTGACGGTCAATCCTTAACGTTAAAAATGGCACTAGCCAACTCCATAAATTCCATAACAGCTAGAATTATGAAAAATTTTGGTCCTGAAGCAGTAATTGACGTTGCTCGAAGGTGCGGAATCACGACACCAATTGAAGCGGTTCCATCTATATGCTTAGGAACACCGGATGTTTCTCTTTACGAGATGGTTTCTGCATATTCTGTTTTTGCAAATAAGGGAGTTCGTGTTGAACCTCAGTTCATAACAAAAATCGAGGATAAAAATGGTTCGGTAATATGGTCTCCCAGTCCTAAACGAATTGAGGTTATGACCGAGGAAAACGCATATAAAATGATTGAGTTGTTGAGTGGCGTCGCTGAATATGGTCCAAAAGTTGGCGGTAAGGCAACTTTTGGAACCGGAGTTCGATTAAGGTCTCCATCCAGGCCTTATGGAAAAATACCATATTCGGTTAAAATAGCCGGTAAAACAGGAACGACTCAAATGCAAAGTGACGGATGGTTTATGGGAATCACTCCGGATTTGGTTACAGGGGTTTGGACTGGGTGTGAGGACAGAGCAGCACATTTTTTATCTCTACAATTGGGTATGGGGACAAATATGGCGCTTCCTATTTGGGGATACTATATGAACGATGTTTACAAAAACTCTAAGTTAAAAGTTTCAAAAGGAGATTTTGAAGTTCCAGAATCTCTCGAAAATGAGGAATTTAATTGTGTAAAAAGAAGATTAAATTCTGTAGGTCCCTCCGATGCCATAGATTATGATGATTTTTAATGCCTTCTTAGTTGTTTACTTCCTCAGTAAAAAAAGGAAATTTTTCTTTTTTGGAAACCCTTTATTCAAGAGACAAGTTTATAAATAAGTTGAATAAAACTTAAATACTAAAAAATAGAGGGTGACTTTATTTGTTTAATAAAAACAATTCTATATCCATCAAATGAGTAAGGGAGTAACGAAGTTTATATTATTATCAGTTTTACTTTTGAATGTAAAAAATTCATCGGCTACAAATCTATTTTTGATTAAAAAATCGCTTTGTGATAGTTGTGAAAATAATTTAAACTTTCGGTTTGAGAGCTCTTCTTTTTTAAAAAACAATGAGTACGCTGGTAATTTCGCCAATGGTTTTACAGGTATAGGAGTTATGTTAAAACCAACTTTAGAGTATTATTTTAACCAAAAGACCAAGTTGAATTTGGGCGCTTTCGGATTAAAATATTCGGGATTAAATGGCTTTTCTCAATTAATTCCGATATATCAAATACACCACAAAGTAGTTAACGGTTTTGAATTAGTATTGGGGAATTTATATGGAAATTTAAATCATGATTTAGCGGAACCGTTATATCGTTTTGATTATTATTATTTAGACAATGTTGAGTATGGTGTGCAATTGCTTCATGAATCTAAATATGTTAATTCAGATTTATGGTTGAATTGGGAAAAATTCATTTTTGAAGGAGATCCGTTTCAAGAAGAATTTACTTTAGGGAATCATACTAATATTAAATTATTCAGTCGAAAGCACATCAAATTAAAGGGGGACTTTCAATATTTAGTATATCATAAAGGAGGAGAAATAGACAGTTACATTGGCCCTGCTTTTTGTGTGTTTAATGGTTCATACGGCTTCGATATTCAGTTTAACTCAAAAAAAATCACTTGTTCACTTAAACCGAAGTTTTTAACCTACAAAAATCAGAGGGCGCCAGCTGATGCGGAATTTTATAAATACTCTAAAGACGGCAATGGAATACTATTCTCCGGCGATTTTGAACATCCTTTTTTATATGTAGAAACAGGTTATTGGAAGGGTGACAGGTTTGTTTCTCCGATGGGTGAATATTTATATATGAGTGCTTCTGAGTCTGATTCAAATTTATATCAAGAAAATCGACAGATTTTTTTTACGAAATTTCGTTTAAAAAGGCACATGAGTGATAACTTAAAATTGGAATTAAGAGCAAATCTTTATGTTGATTTGAAAAATAATGCTTTACCGGATTATTCTTATGGAATATATTTTATCGCCAATGAGTTGTTCTTTTTACAAAAAATCAAAAAAAGAAAAAGTTTGAAAGGTCCAATTCATTGATTTACTTTCAGTTTAAATGCAGGATTTTTTTCTTTAAATAATAAAATTAATCATCTGGCAAACAGATTTTTATAGGTCACAATCTCCCCAACTCTTATGAATTTATTATTTTTGCAACCCCTAATCTATTTAGGGGTTTTAAATCGATGCCATGGGTAAAAAATATACAGAATACAAGGGATTAAATCTTCCAAAATTAGGAGAGGAAGTTGGAGAGTTTTGGAAAGAACACTCAATCTTTGATAAATCAATTTCATCTAGAGAGGAAAACAAGCCTTTTGTGTTTTTTGAGGGTCCACCTTCAGCGAACGGAATGCCCGGAATTCATCATGCTATGGCTCGATCTATTAAAGATATTTTTTGTCGCTACAAAACGCTAAAAGGATATCGTGTGAATCGAAAAGCAGGGTGGGATACTCACGGCTTACCCGTTGAATTAGGTGTTGAGAAAGAAATGGGAATTACCAAAGAAGATATTGGTGTAAAAATCTCAATTGACGAATACAATCAAGCGTGTCGTGAATCGGTAATGCGTTATACCGATAAGTGGAATGAGCTTACCGAAAAAATGGGGTATTGGGTAGACTTAGAAGATCCATACATTACCTATGAGAATAAATACATGGAAACAGTTTGGTGGCTTTTGAAACAAATACACCAAAAGGACTTGATGTATAAAGGGTATACGATACAACCCTACTCTCCTGCTGCAGGTACAGGATTATCCTCTCACGAGGTTAACTTGCCGGGATGTTATAAAGATGTAAAAGACACTACAATTGTTGCCCAATTTAAAGTCTTAAGTAATGAATTCAATCAAAAATGGGGGATTAGTGGAGATGTGCACTTTTTAGCATGGACAACAACTCCCTGGACACTTCCTTCAAACACAGCTTTATGCGTTGGTCCTAAAATTGAATATTCTTTAGTCAAATCATTCAATCAATATACTGGAGAACC
>TARA_B100000674_G_scaffold110883_1_pt1 | contig 32967 bp, 27 predicted proteins | sample TARA_B100000674 | Tara Oceans TARA_B100000674 (sample SAMEA2622759) | marine metagenome | biome: marine biome (ENVO:00000447); feature: surface water layer (ENVO:00002042); material: "saline water (ENVO:00002010), including plankton (ENVO:xxxxxxxx)" | depth 5 m | reverse complement strand
AGCGACACCATTTTTTGATGCGTTTTCTTCTTGATTATTATCTGTATCAGTCGATTCAGAATCCGATTCAGTGTTAATCTCAGCCTCCTCAACTTCAGCCCCAGGTCTTTTACCAAATATGTTTTCAAGATCTTCTTTGAATATGACTTCTTTTTCAAGTAATGCTTCTGCCAATTGGGTCAGCTTTTCCTTGTTTTCAAGAAGTATATCTTTCGCTTTCACGTAAGCTTTCTCGATTATTTTACTGATTTCTTCATCGATTACTTGTGCAGTGTGTTCACTATACGGTTTACCAAAAGCGAACTCGCTTTGACCTGTTGAGTCGTAATAGGAAATGTTTCCAAGTTTATCGTTCAATCCATAAATTGTTACAATTGCCTGAGCTTGTTTGGTAACCTTTTCAAGGTCGCTTAATGCTCCAGTTGAGATTTCACCGAAAATAATTTCTTCTGCGGCTCTACCACCAAGTGTCGCACACATTTCATGGAAAATTTGCTCTTTTGTGGTGATTTGTCTTTCCTCGGGTAAGTACCATGCCGCGCCCAAGGATTTACCTCTGGGAACAATAGTTACTTTTACCAATGGAGAGGCGTGTTCCATCATCCAGCTCACTGTAGCATGACCAGCTTCATGAAATGCAATTGTTTTCTTCTCTTTTGGTTTTATGATTTTGTTCTTTTTTTCAAGTCCACCTATCACTCTATCAACTGCAGCAAGGAAATCTTCTTTACCGACGAACTTTTTTTCGCTACGAGCAGCAATTAGAGCTGCTTCGTTACAAATGTTCGCAATATCAGCACCTGAGAAACCTGGAGTTTGACGAGCAAGGAAATCAACTTCAACACTGTCGTCAAGTTTTAAAGGCTTTAAGTGAACTTCAAATATTTCTTGTCTTTCGTTCAAATCAGGCATGTCTACCATGATTTGGCGATCAAACCTACCTGGGCGAAGAAGTGCTTTATCTAAAATATCTGCTCTGTTGGTGGCTGCCATAACGATAATTCCACTATTAGAACCAAAACCATCCATTTCTGTAAGCATTTGGTTTAACGTGTTTTCACGTTCATCATTTGCTTGCTGAGCAGGGTTTTTTCCTCGTGCTCTACCAATTGCATCAATTTCATCAATAAAGATGATACATGGCGATTTTTCTTTTGCTTGTTTGAATAAGTCTCTTACTCTGGAGGCTCCAACTCCTACAAACATTTCAACAAAATCAGAACCTGATAAGGAAAAGAAAGGTACTTGAGCTTCACCCGCTACCGCTTTTGCTAAGAGGGTTTTTCCGGTACCTGGAGGACCAACCAATAAGGCTCCTTTAGGAATCTTAGCACCGAGGACAGTATATTTTTTAGGGTTTTTAAGGAAATCAACAATTTCAACAATCTCTTCTTTTGCCTCAGCCAGTCCAGCAACATCCTTAAAGCTTACATCTACCGTTGTGTCTTTTTCAAAAAGTTTGGCTTTAGATTTTCCAATATTAAATATTTGTCCGCCAGGACCTCCTCCACCTCCCATACGTCGCATCATAAACATCCAGATGGCAATAATTAAGCCGAAGAATATAATGTAACTGAATAAATTGTCCCACATCGATGGTTGTTTGTTTCTGGAAACTATTGTGAAATTTTCACCTTGATCGGGGCTCGATTTCGATAACTTATTCATTTCGTTTTTAGCATCAGATGCATCGTGAATATCAAATTGATAGTATCCACCTTTTCTTAGTTTTTGATGATCAGGTAAGGTTTTTGCTTCTTCTGTTACGTAAGCTTCACAATAGGCATAATCTCCTTCTTTTACTATAATAACCCGCTTTATTTCACCTTTCTTGATGAACTCATAGCATTCGTCTGAGCTGATTTTTGTCGGCCCATTATACATGTTGAAAAATTGAAAGCTTAAGATTAAACCTCCTATGGCTACGTAAATCCACCAAACTGGAACAATTTTAGGACTTTTTGGTCCTCCTTTTCCCCCTGTATTTTTTCCTTTCATATTATTCATCTTCTAAAACGGTTATTTCGGCATCAGCCCAAAGTTCCTCAATGTTGTAAAAATTTCTCACTTCTTTTTGAAAAACATGAACAACAATCGAAGAAAAGTCGACCAGCACCCATTCTCCATTTGTATGACCTTCCTTTTTCCATGGATATTCTCCCAAAACGGTTTTAACTTCTTTCTCAACGGATTGAGCAGTTGATGAAACATGAGTTCTGGAAGTTCCGTGACAAACAACAAAATATTCTGAAACGGCATTGTCTAAATTTTTAAGATTTAGAACACGAATGTCTTTCGCTTTATTATTTTTTAAACCTTCGATGACGGTCTCTAGTAATTTCTCTGTTGGTAGGCTCACTGTTTTTTGTCGCAATGCTTATATATGAGCAAAAGTAACTAAATTCTATTAGTACCGTGTTAAAAAGATTACAAAATGGTTAAATATTATTAAGTACGGAGTATTAACTTTATAAACGTATGGTGTTTTTTGGTAAAAATAGGATTCACTACTCAAAAGTTGATTCAACAAACGAAGAGCTTAAACGATTATTTTCAATATCGGAATTGGAAAATGGAACGTTGCTTACCGCTGATTTTCAAACAGATGGAAAGGGTCAGATGGGTTCCCAATGGAACAGTATTGTTGGAGAAAATTTTTTAGGGACATTTTATTTGAAATCTACATTTTCTTTGAGTGAAGTATTTGTTTTAAACATGATGGTTAGTTTAGCTCTTAGGGAGTCCGTGAGTGAGTTTGTCCGAGGTGTTGTTGAAATTAAATGGCCCAATGATGTAGTGGTAAATGGAAAGAAAATTGCTGGGGTTTTGATTGAAAACAAAAATTCAGGAGGAGAATTTAAAGGTTCTTTCATCGGTGTGGGCTTAAATGTAAATCAAAAATCTTTTGATGGGTTTGAGCGAGAAGGAACTTCAATTGCAAAAGAAACTGGCTCAGATGTTAATTGTGAGTCGGTAATTGAAAGAATGTGTTTCCATCTTCAACAATACTATTCTCTTTTTAAACTTAAAGGGTATGATACCATAAATTTCATGTATCACAAAGAACTTTATCTCAAGGGAGAAGAGCATCCGTTTCAAGTAGGTAAGGATATTCGATATTTTACTTTACAATCGGTAAACAAAAAGGGAGATTTACAAATGTTTAACCAATATGGGAAAATAGAGGAGTTTGGATTGAAACAGATTGAGTTTTTGAAATAATGGTAATTTTCCTTTAAGTTTTTTGAAAGTCAATCAACCGAATTTTTCTTTTAAGTTTTCAACTATCGCACTGACCCATGTTTTTACTTTTGATTCAAAAGTGAAATCGATTACCGGAGAAGTGTCGGTTTCTGCATGGACTGTAATGTGTGATTCTTTTTTTTCGCTCTCAATATCAAACCGAATTGCCGTCGCAAATGGGACTTCTTCTGTAGACTCAATCAAAACATATTCCTCAGTTATTGCGGTTATACTGAAGTTAAATCGAGCAGCCCATTTTAAAATAAAAGTAATGTTATCTCCATTCACCTGAACATGTTTTGTTTTTTTAAAGGAGATGATTTCGGCCATATTTGATGTTTGACCTAAAAAATCAAAAAGCTCTTGCGAAGAGCTTTTTAGTTTTATTTTTTCAGTTGAAAGATGAATCATTTTCCAGTCCAGCTTGCAGGGTCTAATCGCCAATCTTTAATAAGTGCAACATCCGATTCGGTGATGTAGCTGGATTCAACGGCTTGCTGAACAAGAGCATCGTAATCCGATAGTGTAATCAACTCACACCCTTCTTCTTTGAGTCGATTGAAAGATATTTGAAAGTTGTAAGTGAAAATAGCTGCCATACCCAGAACAGTTGCCCCAACTTCTTTAAGAGCCTGAACCGCCTTTAAGCTGCTTCCTGCAGTAGAAATTAAATCTTCTATAACAACGACTCTTTGACCGCTGTCAACCTTTCCTTCAATTAAGTTCCCGAGACCGTGATCTTTTGCAGATGCTCTAACATAAGCAAAAGGAACACCCAGCTCTTCAGCTACCAATGCTCCCTGGGCAATCGCACCTGTTGCAACACCAACAATTACATCAGGGGTTCCATACTTTTCAATAATGGCTTTGGCCAGTTCTTGCCTTATGTAAGTTCTTATTCTTGGAAAGGAAAGTGTAATTCTGTTATCGCAATAAATTGGTGACTTCCAGCCCGACGACCATGTGAAAGGTTCTTTGGGTTGTAATTTTATTGCTTTTGCTTGTAGTAAATATTCTGCTACTTTTGCTGCAGTTTCCAGATTTAAAATCATTGTGCAAATGTATAAAGTTTTTATTTACGATAAGCCTGTTTTAATACACAAAAAACCTCAAAAAGAAGGAAGTTATGAACAGTTTTCTAACGCTGAGGATGTAAAGAGAATAATTCTTACCGCGGAAAAGGAGGGTGTTCAAGGAATAGAAGTTATAACTAATAATCCAATGCGAGAATGGGAGTCTTTACAATCTTTTTTTAAAAACATTATTGCGGCTGGTGGCGTCGTTTCGAATTCAACGGGAGAGATTTTAGTGATTTTTAGAAATGGAAAATGGGACTTACCCAAAGGTAAGCTGGAGAGAGGGGAAGATATTGAAAATTGCGCTGTTAGAGAGGTAGAGGAGGAGTGTGGAGTATCAGGATTGGAAATAATAAACGAGCTGCCGAGCACATATCATTGCTATCAAACGAAAAAAGGGAAATGGGTTTTAAAGCGAACATATTGGTACAGAATGGTTACAAAATTCAATGGTAATTTGGTGCCTCAAACCGAGGAGGGTATCGAACGAGTAGAGTGGTTTTTACCGGAAAGGTATGGTGAAATAAGGTCAAATTCTTACAATTCCATTAAGTTGGTTTTTGATGAGTTGAGTTAGTGTAACAATATGCAAGTTGTAAAATATACAAAACGTTTCTTTCCTCTTGTCGTATTCTAACTGATTACATTTTTAAAAAGCAATTTATATGGAAAGCGGATCTCTTAAATATTATGCGCGTTTTTCTGCAATAGCCTTCCAGATGGGAGGGACGATTTTTGTGGGTGCTTATTTTGGTAAATGGTTGGATGGAAAGTATCCGATGGATAAAAATTGGTTTACTATTATCTTTACCCTGCTGGCGGTGACGATTTCATTAGTTAACCTTTTACGTCAAGTAAATAAAATAAATAAACAATTGGATGAAAATAAAAAGGACGATTCGAAAAAGGCTGGGTAGTTTTTTTGTGTTTTTGATTTTTTTGTTGGCAGTTGTTTTTTGCCTACACGCAGGCTTCAAATATTTTGTCGGAGAACCAATCTTTTCGAATAGAATCGTAGAGTCGTATGTGTTGAATTTTTGTTTGGGGTATGCCTCTTTTATTGTTTTGATGTTATCGTTAAAAAAACACATAAACAGTTTAGGCTTTATATTTATGTATACTAGCTTTTTCAAATTTGTGGTGTTTTATCTTCTGTTTAAATCGTATTTCAATTCGGACGGTGAAATTGATGGAGGAGAATTTTTAACGTTAATAATTCCTTATGCATTCGCTTTGTTTGGTGAAATTTTCACCATGTCCAGAGTACTTAAAGAATAAGTGGTTTCATACCAATTTTGTTTTTTTTAAAAAATATTCAAATACGCTTTCCCAATCGTTTTTTATTCGTATTTTTGCACCTAGTTTTCATAAGAGACACTAGATTTAGCAGAATATGAGTAAGTTTTTAAAGTTATCACTCCTTTTAGTTTTAGTACTAAATATATATGGTTGTTCTGAAGAACAACTTACTGATGAGGCAAAAGCGGAGAGAAAATCAAAAATTAAACAAGATATTCAGCATCACTTACAAGATGCACATGATTTTCATTTGTTCACTATAAAAGGTGAAAAAAAGGAGGATGATAAACATTACGGTTTTCCTCTACCTGTTGTTTTGATTGACGGAGGTCTTCACATGTTTATGTCCTCTAAATTTCATCACGGTGAAGCTGTTGCCGAATCCAATGGTAATTATTACAAATTGTATCACGGAAAAATATACAAAACAGATTCTGAGGGTACTATAACTTTAGATGATAGTCAACATCCAACAAATGCTATGCCATTTGATATTTCAATTACAAAAAGTGTTTTAAGTGTAGTATTAGTATCTATTCTTATTTTCTTCTTGTTTGGAAGAATGGCTAAAAACTACAAAACTTCATTACTTCCTAAAGGTTTTGGTAAGTTTGTTGAACCAATAATAATTTTCGTTCGTGACGAAATAGCAATCCCAAATATTGGGGAAAAGTATTATTCTCGTTACATGAGTTATTTACTCACGGTATTTTTCTTCATTTGGTTCATCAATCTTACAGGTTTAACTCCTTTTGGTATCAATGTTACTGGAAACATTGCGGTGACTACTGCATTGGCGATAATGACTTTTGTAATTACAACTTTTTCAGGTAAAAAAGATTACTGGAAACATATTTTTTGGATGCCGGGTGTTCCTACACCCATGAAATTCATACTTATGCCAATTGAATTACTTGGGGTGTTTATTAAGCCTTTTGCTCTTTTAATTCGTTTGTATGCGAATATTTCAGCAGGGCATATTGTTCTTATGAGTTTGATTGGATTGTTGTTTGTTTTTCAAAATTGGTTCGCCAGAGGCGCATTTTTGGGACTAACAGTATTTTTATCGTTGATTGAGCTTTTGGTTGCGTTTTTGCAAGCCTACATTTTTACAATGCTGACTGCTTTGTATTTTGGAATGGCAGTAGAGGAACATGATCATGAGCACGCTCACTAACTTTGAATGTTTAACTTTTAATATATATTTACTATGGAAGAAGCAGCTATTGAAATCCCAAAAATCATTGGAGCTGGACTTATCGTAATCGGTGCCGGAATTGGAATCGGTAAAATCGGTGGTGCAGCGATGGAGGGAATTGCACGGCAGCCTGAAGCTACTAACAAAATTCAAACTGCGATGTTAATCGCAGCCGCTCTTATCGAGGGGATTGGATTTGCAGCTTTATTTGCAGTGTAAAAAATCTAACAGGAGTTGTAGCGATTGGCTGCAGCTCTTGTTTCTTAAATTAATTAAAATCTAATCATAAGTTTTCATGGAAAAACTAATAGCAGAATTTTCAGTAGGTTTATTTTTTTGGCAAACATTATTGTTTTTGGCACTTCTTTTCTTGTTAAGAAAATTTGCGTGGAAACCAATTTTGGGTGCTGTTAACAGTAGAGAAGAAAGTATAAAAAAAGCTTTGGATTCGGCTAAGGAAGCTGAAGAAAAAATGGCATCGTTAACTGCTCAGAACGAAGAGTTTTTAAAGCAAGCTCGAGAAGAAAGAGACGTTATCCTTAGAGAAGCTAAAGAGGCTAAAGATGCTATTGTTTCAGAAGCAAAAGGTCAGGCTAAAGAAGAAGCGGATAGAATTCTAGTTCTTGCAAATGAGCAAATTGCTAATGAAAGAATGAAGGCAGTTACTGAATTAAAAAATCAGGTAGGAAAACTTTCACTTGAAATTGCAGAGAAAATTTTAACCGCTGAATTAGACGACAAATCAAAGCAGGAAGCTTTAGTAAACAATTTAGTAGAAGACGTAAACTTAAATTAAAATGGCATACGCGAGAGCTGCAGTACGTTACGCAAAATCTATAATTCAACTTTCTATTGAACAAGATTCTCTTGAACTTGTGAAATCGGATATGGATTTAATTCGTGCAACCTGTGCTGAATCAAAAGAGCTGGTTTTGTTGTTGCAAAGTCCAGTTGTAAAAGCAGATAAAAAACTTGCTGTTTTAAATGCTGTTTTTGGTTCCAAACTTTCTGATTTAACCAAAAACTTCATCAATATTCTAACCAATAAGGGAAGGGAATCATTAATTAATGATATTTCTTTTGCTTTTGAAGATCAATATTTAAGTCATAAAAATGTTTTGAGAACCGTAATCAAATCTGTAGACGGTTTAAACGATGATTTCAAATTTAAGGTTACTGAGTTGGTTAGAACTGCATACGAAAAAGATGTCGAAATTATCGAAGAAATTGATCCTTCTTTAATTGGAGGATTTGTTTTAACAATAGGTGACAAACAAGTTGATGCAAGCATAAGCAGAAAACTTGCTGAATTGGAAAAAGAATTCAGTAAGAATACATATATGAAAGATTATTAATATTTAGAAAAGTTAAAAACTAGTTATAATGGCAGAAGTAAAACCAGCAGAAGTATCAGCAATTTTAAGAGAGCAATTGGCTGGCTTAAAAACTGAAGCAGAGTTACAAGAAGTTGGTACTGTTCTTCAAATTGGAGACGGTATTGCTCGTGTTTACGGTTTATCAAACGTTCAGTACGGAGAGTTAGTAGAATTCGAAAACGGATTACAATCTATGGCTCTTAACCTTGAGGAAGACAATGTAGGTCTTGTACTTTTAGGAAGTGGAAAAGGAATAAAAGAAGGAGCAACAGTAAAAAGAACTGGTAAAATTGCTTCAGTAAAAATTGGTGAAGGTATCGTTGGACGAGTTGTTGACACACTCGGTGAACCAATCGATGGTAAAGGTCCGATTCAAGGAGAGCTTTACGACATGCCTATAGAAAGAAAAGCCCCAGGGGTAATATATCGTCAGCCTGTTGATGAACCACTTCAAACTGGAATTAAAGCAGTTGACTCTATGATTCCAATAGGAAGAGGTCAAAGAGAGTTGATTATCGGTGACCGTCAAACTGGTAAAACTACGGTTGCTATTGATACAATCATAAATCAAAAAGAATTTTATGATGCTGGTGAACCAGTTTACTGTATTTATGTTGCTGTAGGTCAAAAAGGTTCTACTGTAGCAGGTATTGTTGCTACTCTTGAGAAGGCTGGAGCAATGGCTTATACTACAGTGGTTTCCGCGAGTGCATCTGATCCAGCTCCAATGCAGTTTTTTGCTCCGTTTACGGGTGCTGCTATAGGTGAGTACTTTAGAGACACTGGGCGTCCAGCTTTAATTGTTTATGATGATTTATCAAAGCAAGCGGTTGCATATCGTGAGGTTTCTCTATTGTTAAGAAGACCTCCGGGTCGTGAGGCATATCCTGGTGATGTATTTTACTTGCACTCAAGATTGTTAGAAAGAGCCGCAAAATTAAATTCATCGGATGAGATTGCTGCTCAAATGAATGATTTACCGGATGTTCTAAAGGATAAAGTAAAAGGAGGAGGTTCACTAACGGCTCTGCCAATTATTGAAACTCAAGCAGGAGACGTTTCTGCGTATATTCCTACGAATGTTATTTCCATTACTGATGGTCAAATTTTCTTGGAATCTGACTTGTTCCTTTCTGGTGTTCGTCCAGCAATTAATGTTGGTATATCTGTATCTCGTGTAGGTGGTTCTGCTCAGATTAAATCGATGAAAAAGATTTCTGGTACTCTTAAATTGGATCAAGCTCAGTACAGAGAACTTGAGGCTTTTGCGAAGTTCGGTTCTGACTTAGATGCAGCCACTAAATCGGTTATTGATAAGGGAGCCAGAAACGTTGAGATTTTGAAGCAAGCTCAAAATAGTCCATATACAGTTGAAGAGCAGTGTGCGATTATTTTCTCAGGAACAAATGGTTTAATTATGGACGTTCCTGTGAATAAGGTGAAGCAATTTGAAACGGATTATTTAGCTGTTTTAAACGCAAGCCATTCGGATGTGTTAGCTGCACTTAAAGCAGGTAAATTAAGCGACGAGGTAGTTGAGACCTTAACGAAGGTAACCAAAGAGGTGGCATCAAAGTTTGCTTAATTAAAAAATGATTAAATGAGGTGGTTTAACCACCTCTTACCATAAAATTTGAATGAGCTAAATGGCAAATTTAAAGGAAACTAGAAATAGAATTACATCGGTTAAATCAACAATGCAAATAACCAGTGCCATGAAAATGGTATCGGCTGCAAAGTTAAAAAGAGCGACAGATGCAATTACAAAAATGCGTCCTTATGCAGAGAAATTACAAGAAATTCTTGTGAATCTTACTGCTGGAGCTGATAGTGCTGATGAAAATGTTTATGCATCTGTAAGACCCGAAGAAAAGGTTTTGGTTGTTGCTGTTACCTCAAACAGAGGTTTGTGTGGTGGGTTTAATGCCTACATAACCAAAAGCTGTTTAAATTTGGCTAATAATGAATTTGCATCTAAGGATGTTTCTTTTTTATGCATTGGTAAAAAAGGAGGTGAATTTTTAGCTAATAAGGGATTGAATGTTATCAAAACTGAGATTGACGTATTCAATGAGTTGAACTTTGATAATGTTGCTCCAATTGCAGAGGGTGTGATGTCAGAGTTTGCAGAAGGTAAGTACGATAAAGTGATCTTGGTTTATAATCATTTTCAAAATGCAGCTATTCAAATAGTTCAGAATGAACAATTTCTTCCAATAGTTGTTGATGAAAGCCAAATTTCTTCAAGCTCTACAGATTACATTTATGAACCAAACAAAGAGGATATTGTTTCTGAGTTAATTCCTAAATCTTTGAAAACACAGTTTTATAAGGCTCTTTTGGATTCAGTTGCGGGTGAACACGGAGCGCGAATGACTGCTATGCATAAAGCTACTGATAATGCTAAAGATTTAGCTGATAGATTAACTTTAGAGTATAATAAAGCTCGTCAGGCTGCGATTACAACAGAAATTTTAGAAATTGTTGGTGGTGCGGAAGCCCTAAAAGGGTAATACTTTAAGAATATTTTCAAACAAAAAAGTCGCTGATAAAGCGACTTTTTTGTTATTTACTCAATTGGACGATCCAAAGCTCTAAAGTCCAAAAAATTAATTAACTTGAATCGGGTATAGTTTTTGCTAGATTTCCATATTGGAACAGGTTAAGTCATATTATTTAAGATTCATTCTATTTGGATTGGGTTTGCTGCTGTTTTCTGGACTGTACAAATTGTATTACCAGGATCGTAACTGGGCCGTAAATCATCAGGTAAATCATTTTCAGGAATCTCTCAACGAAGTTGATGAACAACTTTTTTATGAACTCGATCATTATAAATCAATCATTGACACTTCTGGTTTAGAGATTTTACTTAAAAATGATGTTAATTATCATAAGAAACTTGAGCGAAAGGGTGTTGGTATTTACATTTATTCCGGGGACAATTTAAAGTTTTGGAGTACAAATAAATTCATTATTCCAAAGCATCAAGCTAAATCAGGGCTATCTAAGTTAAAAAATGGGTATTACTTGCAAGAGGTAATCAAAGAGGGTGAGGTTACTTTAATCGCTCAGTTTTTTATCAAAAAATCTTTTGGTTTTGAAAATTCATATGTAAGAAATTCTTTTGATCAAAAATTATATCTGGAAGGAGGATGGGACATCCAATTGTACGGTATGGAGGGCGGTTATGAAATTGTCTTGAATTCGAATAAAGATACCTTGTTCATAAAACCTAACGGTTTTTTTCAAGCCCCCCATAATGTAACGTTAATGGTTTTGGAGGTAATAGGATTGTTTTTGTTTTTTACAGGATGTATTCTTTTAGTCAGGGGGCTGAATTTTTTAAGTAAAATTGTTTTTCTCTTTTGTTTACTTGTATTTGGGAGAATTATACTTTGGTTTTTTGATGCTCCAATTAATTTACACGGACTGGAAATATTTGATTCTAAATTGCTGGCTTTTTCAAAGCTAATTCCTTCTTTGGGTGATTTGTTACTTTATGTAATTTTTTCTTTGGTTTTGACTTTTTCTCTTTTCAAACACATTCGTTACTCCGTGAATGGACTGCTTAAATTTAAGTTTACGGTTGTATTAATTTGCTTTACAATAGTATTTCTAATGACTTGGGGTATTGTTGAAACGATTGAGGGTATTGTATTGTATTCTGAAATCCCTCTAGATTTATCTCATATTTTATCTGTTGAATACACATCAATTATTGCACTTTTTTGCATTGCTGGAATCATAGCTGTTTATGTTGTTGTTTCGTGGAAACTTATAGAGTTGATGCACAAAATGGCATTAAAACTTTCAGTCGTTTTAATTTCATTTTTGTTTTTAATGGTGATGGTAACAATTTTCGGGTTGTTCTTTGGGTTCTCTGATTCTTACGAGATTTTATGGTCAATTCCCGTGGTCTTTTTACTTTCTTATTCTTATTATCGAAACCAAAAAACAGTTTCTTTTTCTTTTGCAATTAGTTTGTTGTTTCTTTTTTCTTTAATGGTAACCCAGTCTTTGCGAAGCTATACGGACGAAAAACTTATTAACGATAAAAAACAACTCCTAACAAAATTGGCGAAAGAAAAAGATTTGATTGCGGAGTATCTTTTTCAAAGTGTACAAGAGGCTATTAGAGAGGATAATAATGTTTACGATTTGCTTTCGGATTATTCTCATACAGACCAGGATATTTTTGAATATTTCAAAAAAAAATATTTCCAAGGTTTTTGGAATCGCTTTGATTTACAAGTGAATCCGTGTTTTAAGGGAGATAGTATTGTGTTTTTAAATGAATCAGAACCCGTTCCCTGTGAACAGTTTTTTTCGGGTATTATTGAGTCTACTGGAATAGAAGTTTCTCCTGGTTTTTACTATTTAGAAAATCAAAATGGAAGGATAAGCTATTTAGGAGTTATCTCATTCCAAAAAAATGCTAAAGTTTTTATTGAGTTGGATTCCAAGTTTAAACCGGATGGGGTGGGTTTTCCAACTTTGTTACTGGATGAGCAAATCGAACGTATGTCCCTAAATCCAGATTACTCTTTTGCTCATTTTAAACATGGAGAATTAGTGAAGCAAAAGGGTCCGGTTTTATATAGTACAAAGCTTTCTTACTATTTAGTCCTAAAGGATGGAGATTGGAGTTATATTGAAAGAGATCAAATTGGACATTTAATAAAACGTGTTGGTGATCATGTTTATTTTTTAAGTCAGCCAATAACCAGTACCTGGAATCAAATGGCATTTTATTCCTACTTATTTGCTTTTTTCTCACTTTTGACTGTTGTTTCCATTGTAGTTTATCGATTTTTTTACGGGAAAATTAATGAAGCTTCAAGCTTTAAAACTAGATTTCAGTCGGTTATAATTTTTATTTTATTTTTTAGCACTGTTTTTATTGGTGTTGGAAGTGTATATTATTTAAAAAATCAATATAATCAGAAAAATTTCGATGCTATTTCAGAAAAAATTAAATCGGTTAAAATTGAAGTAGAACAAAAATTAGGTGGAGACGCGTCCATTGAAAAAACAGATAAAGAGTTTGCGCAGTTGATTTTAGAAAAATTTTCTAAAGTATTTTTTACGGATATCAATTTGTTTGATCCCAACGGTAAGCTCGTTGTTTCCTCTCAACACAAAATGTTTGAAGAAGGTTTAGTGGGTGAAAGGATGAATCCAATGGCCATGTATCAAATGTTATTTAATGCACAGTCACAGTTCGTTCAAATTGAAGAAATTGAAGGAATACAATTTTTATCGGCGTATGTTCCTTTTTATAATAATGATGGTGATTTAATGGCGTATTTAAACCTTCCTTATTTTGCTCGGTCGAATGATTTGAAAAACGAAATATCAAATTTTATTGTTGCATTGCTTAACATATATGTTTTATTAATTGTTTTAGCACTAGTTATAGGACTGATATTAACAAATAAAATAACGGAGCCACTCAGATTAATCCAGGAAAAAATGGCCAACATCAAGTTGGGAAAATCCAATGAATTGATTAATTACACTGGAAAAGATGAGGTTGGGAAGCTTGTAAATGAATACAATCGAATGATTATTGAATTGACAGAGAGTGCTAAAAGATTAGCTGAAAGTGAAAGAGAAGATGCTTGGAGAGAAATGGCCAAACAGGTGGCGCATGAAATTAAAAACCCGTTAACTCCAATGAAGTTGAGTATACAACATCTGCAAATGCGATGGGCATTATTTGATGAAAAAGAGAGACAGGAGCGATTCGACAATTTTGCCAAAAATTTGATTCAGCAGATTGATACCTTATCGGCAATCGCTGGAGAGTTCTCTTCTTTTGCTAAGCTGGGAGAGACTGAATTTAGAGAAATTGATTTAACTGAAATTATAAAGTCTGCTGTTGATGTGTACAACTGGACAAATGGAGTACGAGTAATTTTTGATAGTGAATTGGATGATTTAATTGTTCATGGCGATAAAGATCAAATGTTAAGAGTATTTAATAATTTGATTAAGAATGCCATACAGGCAATTCCTGATCATAAAGATGGTTTGGTTAAAGTACTTACAAAATCAGAAAATGAATTGTTAAAAATTATTGTTGAGGATAATGGTAAAGGGATATCAAAAGACAACTACAATAGAATTTTTGTTCCGAATTTTACCACAAAAAATTCAGGAATGGGTCTTGGTCTTGCAATGGTTCAAAAGATTATTGAGAATATGGGAGGTTCAATTTATTTTGAATCTGAGGAAAATGAAGGTACTCGATTTATTATTGAGTTAAAAATAAAATGAATTTATATCGCTGAATTCCATAAGTTAATCTAAGTGAACAGGTTTCTAGTCTAATTTCTGAAACTTTTTTTAAAAACAACAGTTGAAAGACGATGTTGACTGTTGAGGAATCTGCCTAAATCAAAATAAATTTTTCATAAAGAAGAGTTTATACAATTGGTTTTAGAGAATGTATTTACGGTCATACATTGAGGTTTATTAATGAATGATTTCAAGTTAAATTTGAGAGACCAACAGATTACATTTGACCACCAGCAGATTACTGAAACTATTGAGTCTGTTTTGCAAAAAAACAATCGAAAAGTGGATAATCATCTCGTTGAGCTTACAACTGCAAATTATATTCTAACAAAACAAAATGAATCTATAAATAAGGCTCAAGAACTATTGAATTCCAGTTTGCGTTACGGGAGAATAATTCAAAATAGTATTAACGCCAGCAAGGATGAGGTCGCTCATTTATTTCCAGAAAGTTTTACTTTTTATTCTCCGCAAAATTTAATTGGTGGAGATTTGATTTGGACTCAAAAATGTAAGTTCGGGAAAATAATTGCAGTTGTCGATTGTATGGGTCACGGTGTTCCAGGAGCTATGTTGGCTATGTCGGTTTATCATATTTTGAACTCTACATTAATGGCAAATACTTTTGAGTCTGCAACTGAGTTTTTATGTAATGTTTCTGATGCTTATTTTAAAAGTTTTTTCGATTCGAATAAGTCAGAAGATTTTGCTGATACTTTCGATATTTCCTTGTGTGTAGTAGATGAAAAATCACAAATTGTAAGATACAGAGGGGTTAAACAGTCTTTGATTGTTTTAAGAAATCGGGAAATTATCGAGTTTAAAGGAGATAGGGTTTCTGTAGCTGATGAAAAGGCTTCTCAAATTATTAAAAATAAGCCTTGGGATCGAGTTTGGCCATACAAAGAAGGAGACCAGATTTATTTATTTACTGATGGTTTTCAAGATCAATTTGGAGGAGAATCGAATAAAAAATATAAGTATTCCAAATTTAAAAAGTATTTGCAGTCAATATCCGATTACTCTATGTCAACGCAACAAAGTATGCTGATTGATGAATTGACTCGTTGGAAAAATCCCAGTAATTTTTTTCATGAACAAACCGATGATATTGCTGTTGTTGGAATTCAATTGTAGTAAATTGAATTATATTTTTTCTTTTTTAATATTTCTTGTTTTCCTAAAGTTTTTTTGCTTCAATTTTTATTTCGAATGAAGTTGATTTATTTACAGAAAAGTGACTGTTTTTAAATGGTTTCGATGTATTTTTGATGCGTATTTTGCTCAACTCATCTATGGCTGATTTAACGAACCTACCTGCTTGGTCTGCCCTGCAGAACCATTATAATTCTTTCAAAGATATTCATCTTCGCGATTTGTTTTTAGATGAGCGTCGTTTTGGGGAGTTTTCTATTCGGTTCAAGGATATTTTATTCGATTTTTCAAAAAACAGAATCAATAAAGAAACGTTTCGTTTGCTGATGGATTTGGCTCACCAAGCGGGTGTTCGAAATGCAATTGATTCTATGTTCTCCGGTGACAAAATAAACAATACAGAGAAGAGATCTGTTCTACATACTGCTCTTCGTAACCGTTCAAATGATCCTGTATATGTGAATGGGGAAAATGTGATGCCCCAAGTAAATGATGTTTTACTTCGTGTGAAATGCTTTACAGAAAAAGTTCGATCAGGTAAATGGAAGGGATATTCTGGCAAATCAATTACTGATGTTGTAAACATCGGTATTGGAGGTTCAGACTTGGGGCCTCTCATGGTTACTGAAGCATTAAAACCTTATGGTGGTACTTTAAATGTTCATTTTGTTTCTAATGTTGATGGAACTCATATTGTTGAAACATTAAAGACAATAAATCCTGAAACGACTTTGTTTGTCATTGCCTCTAAAACGTTTACTACACAAGAAACTTTAACAAATGCAAACTCAGCAAAGGATTGGTTTTTAAGTTCTGAAGCCGAGTATGGTGACGTAGCTAAACATTTCATTGCCCTGTCTACGAATTCAAAAGGAGTCTCTGCCTTTGGTATTGATACTCAAAATATGTTTGAGTTTTGGGATTGGGTAGGTGGTAGATATAGCCTTTGGAGTTCAATTGGATTGAGTATTGCTCTTTATATTGGTTTTGATAATTTTGAGGAGTTGCTATTGGGTGCTCACCAAATGGATGTTCATTATAAATCAGCTCCATTTGAAGAAAATATTCCGGTGGTATTAGGTTTGCTGGGAATTTGGTACAATAATTTTTTTGATGCTGAATCCCACTGTATACTTCCCTATGATCAGTATATGCATAGGTTTGCGGCATATTTTCAGCAGGGAGATATGGAGAGTAATGGTAAATACATCAAAAAGAATGGTGAAAAGGTAGATTATAGTACCGGTCCAATTGTGTGGGGTGAACCTGGAACAAATGGTCAACATGCTTTTTATCAATTAATTCATCAAGGAACTAAATTGATTCCTTGTGATTTTATAGCTCCTGTAAATACGCAAAATCCAATTGGTGATCATCACATTAAGTTGCTTTCCAATTTTTTCGCTCAAACTGAGGCGCTCATGAAAGGAAAAACAGTTGATCAAGCAAAGAATGAATTAGAGGCTAATGGATGCAGTGATATTGAAATTGCTGAATTATTACCTCACAAAGTATTTGAAGGGAATAAACCATCCAACTCAATACTTGTAAAAAAAATAACTCCAAAGGTTTTGGGCAGCTTGATTGCTATGTATGAACACAAGATTTTTACACAGAGTGTTGTTTGGGGTATTAATGCTTTTGATCAATGGGGAGTTGAGCTGGGAAAACAATTGGCTAAAGTTATTTTACCTGAATTGGAAAATGATAATAAAGTTGAAACTCACGATTCTTCAACAAATGGGCTTATACAGTTTTATAAGGAGAATCGAGATTAATAAAGTTAATGAGTACTGTAAGTTTTGATAAGGAATTTTTAACAGAGTTTGATAAATCAAGCAAACGAGAGTTTCTGGAAACCAACTCTCTTGGTGCTTATTCAAGTTCTACCTTAGCTGGAGTTAACACGCGAAAGTATCATGGAACTTTTGTTGTAAGACAACCGCAAATTGATCATCATAGCTATGTTTTATTGAACGCTTTACATGAGGTGTTGGATGTTAATAATAATGTTTATGAATTAGGAGTGCATCAATACTCATTAACGGCTCATCCCGAAGGTTATCAATACTTATCTTATTTTCAATTAAAAAAAATACCAACCTTTATTTTTGAAGTTGACGGGCATAAAATTCAAAAGGAGATACAGTTTTCTCCAAATAAAAATCAATTGTTGATTCGATATTCTCTTCTGGAGGGTGACCGAATTGAGTTGGGCTTAAAGCCTTTTTCATCTTATCGACGAATTCATAAGCTTCGCAAGGCAGATGACCGTAAAATAAGTGTTTTGAAACATAGCAATGGAGTCAGTTATTGTATGGAGAATGGATACGATAGTGTATTCATTCAAACCTCTGTTGAAAATGAATTTATTGCTCATGGTGATTGGCATTATAAAGCAGAATATCTCGAAGAATTAAATAGAGGGTATGATTTTAAAGAGGATCTATACTCCATAGGATTAATTCTTTTTGAATTAAAAAAGGGAAGTCCGGTTGTTGTTTCGGTTTCGACACAACAAGAAAATTTAGATGAAATTGATTCGGTATTTAGTGAGATTTTAGAGAATAAGGAAGTTTTGAAGGACTTAAGCAGCTATTTGGAGAAAGCTGCGGATCAATTTGTTTGTAAAACACCTCAGAATGGGGTCGAAATTTGCGCAGGTTTGCATTGGTTTGGCAGATGGGGACGAGATACCTTTTTATCTTTACCTGGGCTTACTTTGTACCGAAAACTTCCACAGCCTGAGGTGTGTAAGGAAGTTTTGAAAACTATGCTAAAAGATCTGAAAGGAGGATTGCTTACAAATATTGGAGTAGGATCCTCTGCTCGATATAATTCTGCAGATGCTTCATTGTGGTTTTTTTGGGCTTTACAGGAATACGTTGAGTTTACAGGGACGGCTGAAAAAACATGGTTATATTTCAAAAAAGAAATCAATCACATCCTCGATAAATATAAAGAAGGAACTCTTTACAATATTCATATGAAATCGAGTGGTTTATTGTATGGAGGGCAGAAGGACGTAGCTTTAACATGGATGGATGCGGTTGTTGACGGTGTGCCTGTAACGCCACGAGGAGGATATGCTGTTGAATTGAACGCATTATGGTATAATGCAATTTGTTTTAGTCTGGAAATGGCAAAAGCAGCAGGAGATAATAAGTTTATTGCAAATTGGAAAAATGTACCTTCTTCTCTAAAAATTGCCTTTAAAAAGATGTTTTGGGATGAAAAAAAGGGCTATTTAGCCGATGCTTGTGAGGAAAAAATTAAGGATTGGAGCTTTCGTCCGAATCAAGTATTTGCTACCGCATTAAAATATTCGGTTTGTGATTTAGAAATGAGTCGATCAATATTAAAAAAAGTAAAAGATAAACTATTGACGCCCAAAGGTTTAAGGACTTTGTGTGAAGAAGATGAAAAATTTATTGGCATTTATAACGGAAATCAAAAAAATAGAGATCATTCTTATCACCAAGGAATTGTATGGCCTTGGTTATTAGGTCATTTTGCTCAGGGATATGTTAATGTTTTTGGATATAATGCATTACCTTTACTTCGGCAAATTTTAAGTGAATTTAATTCTGATTTAGCAGACTATGGTGTTGGCTCAATTGGAGAAATATACGATTCTAAACCTCCGTTTGCTCCTAAAGGGACGATAGCTCAAGCCTGGAGTATTTCGGAGTTAATAAGAATAAAAGCTTTGATAAATAAAATAAGTTAAATAATAATTAAAAACTATGGCATTGCAACCTAAAGTATTAATGTTTGGATGGGAGTTTCCACCAGAAATATCAGGAGGATTGGGAACCGCTTGTTATGGACTCGTAAGTGGTTTAATTGAAAATGGTGTAGATGTAACCTTTGTTGTCCCTAAATTATACGGATCTGAGGAAACGGATAAATTCAGATTGGTTGGAGCAAGCGATGTTGAAGTAAATTTTTCTACCAGTAAGTTTCAAAAAAATCTTGAAAAGGTAAATTACATGCAAATTCATTCTCACATTATTCCTTATGCTTCTCCTCAGGAGTTTATGGATAGAGAGGAGTTTGATATTGATTCCATCTCTAAAGTTGATTCCAATTTTAGCTCTGCAAAATTTCAATTTGGAGGAAGGTATGGTAAAAGCCTTTTAAGTGAAGTTTCGAAGTATGCAGTTGTTGCCATGCAGATTGCACAGGATCAGGATTTTGATGTTATTCATGCTCATGACTGGTTGACTTTTCCCGCCGCTATTATGGCAAAAGAAGTTAGTGGTAAGCCATTAGTGGTTCATGTTCATGCTACTGAATTTGATCGTTCTGGAGAATCTGTTAATCAGGAGGTGTATGATTTGGAAAGAAGAGGATGTGAAGCTGCTGATCGAATAATATGCGTTTCACGTTTAACAAGAAGAATTCTAATGAATCGATACGGTATTGATGGAAGAAAAATTTCTGTTGTTCATAATGCTGTAGTTCCAAAACCTGCTATAATCTATCCTAAACGAAATTTAATAGATAAAAAAATTGTTACTTTCTTGGGGAGAATTACTTTTCAAAAAGGACCAGATTATTTTGTTGATGCAGCAAGAAAGGTTTTGGATGTTATGCCAGATACTCATTTTGTTATGGCTGGAAACGGAGATATGTTTTTAAAGTGCGTAGAACGTGCTGCTGAGTTAAGAATCAGTAATCGATTCCATTTTACAGGGTTTTTAAATTACTTTGAAACCAATAATCTTTTTGGAATGACAGATGTGTATGTAATGCCTTCTGTTTCAGAGCCATTTGGGATTACTCCGCTTGAAGCAATGCGAACCGGGGTACCGGTAATTATATCCAAACAATCGGGTGTGGCCGAGGTTTTAAAGAATTCAATAAAGGTTGATTTTTGGGATGTAAATGCATTGTCGGATACGATAATCGGACTTTTGAAAAATGAAGAGGTTTCTAAAAAATTAGCAGCCGATGGTACGCATGAAGTCAATGAAATGAAGTGGGAGTATGCGTCTTTAAAGGTTCGTGAGATATACAATAAAACGATTAATAGAAGAAGAAGCGTTAGAAATTAGGAGTTATGAAAAAATTATGTTTTTATTTTCAGGTTCATCAACCGTTCAGGTTAAAAAATTATCGGTTTTTTGACATAAGTGTTGATAATCAATATTTTGATGAAAAGAAAAATCACGATATTATGAGAAAAGTAGCACATAAGTGTTACTTACCAATGAATCAACTTTTATTAGAGCAAATTCAAGCTCATAATGGAAACTTTAAGGTGGCTTTCTCTATTTCCGGAGTATGTATTGAACAATTTGAATTATATGCTCAGGATGTGTTGGAGTCTTTTAAACGCTTGGCAGATACGGGTTGCGTTGAGTTTATTGCTGAAACCTATGGACATTCACTGTCAGCATTGAAATCCCCAGAAGAATTTAAAAAGCAGGTTGCGAAGCAAACCGCTAAAATCGAACAGCATTTTGGACAAACGCCTAAAACCTTCAGAAATACTGAGCTGATTTACAACAACTACATTGGTAGTATAGTTCAGGATATGGGATACAAAACTATGATTACTGAAGGTGCAGACCATGTCATGGGATGGAGAAGTCCTAACTTTTTATATAGTCATTGTCAACATCCTGATTTAAAGTTGTTGCTTAAGAATTACAAATTATCAGATGATATTGCCTTTCGCTTTTCAGAAAGATCCTGGGAGTCATGGCCTCTTAAGTCTGAAACATTTGCTCATTGGGTAGATTCTATTCCATGGAATGAAGAAATTGTCAATTTATTTATGGATTATGAGACGTTTGGGGAGCATCAATGGGAAGACAGTGGTATTTTTGATTTTATGAGAGAATTACCAAATCAAATTATAAATCATTCGCAATTTGATTTTGTTACTCCTTCCGAAGCAGCTAAAGAACTGAAGCCGATATCTGGCATAGATATTCACTCTACTATTTCATGGGCAGATGCAGAGAGAGACCTGACGGCCTGGTTGGGTAATCCAATGCAGGACGATGCTTTTGACTCAATATACGCTTTAGAGTATCTCGTTAATAAAATTGATGATGATAAAATAAAAGACGATTGGGTAAAACTTCAAACTTCCGATCATTTTTACTATATGTGTACCAAGTTCTGGAGCGATGGGGATGTTCACAAATACTTTTCGCATTATGACTCACCTTACGAGGCTTTTTTAAATTACATGAATGTGTTGACTGATTTTGAAGAAAGAGTTCGTAATGCGGCGGGTGTGGATGAGGAGTACAGAGAAGTTCATCCTGGAATATTAGAGAACTTTAAAAAGTTTTTACCAGAAGGTGTAGAATTGAATTAAAACAATTAAAATCACATTCTTAAAAGGCAACGTTTTGTTGCCTTTTTTTATATCGATACTTTAATCTGTTACGCAATTGGTTTTTATCGTTATGAGTTAAATTTTGCGTATGAGGTTAACTATTTTAATTGGTCTTTTTGTTTTGGGATTTGTTGTATCGGCTAAAAATACAACTCGAGGTGTGCAGTTGGAATTTGAAAATAATGGACGTGTTCTTAGCAGGGAAAATAAGGAAAAAATCCTCGAAATGTATATTAAAACAGGTCCTGGTGATTGGATCTATTTCAATACGGTTCAGGAATCTGAAATAGAAAAAAATAGACATTTGGCTCACAGTAATGCAAAAATCAGGAACAGAATAATTGCTGATTTCCTTAAAGAAAATGGTATTGACGGTGAGCAGATCAAATTTAAGTACGGTACTTTTGAAAACCTTTGGGTCAACAAACCACTTCGGTTGAAAAGTTCTGTTAAACTGAAAAATAAAGAAGATAGCACAAATCAAATTGTAAAAGATTTCCGAAATATTGATGGCTGTTTTTTAAGGTTCAAATCTGGAAATATCATAAAGTTTAAACCGATGAGTTTTGAGGGAAGTAGTACAGATGTAATCACAGTTCGTATTCAGGAATTTAACTCCAAATATGATTTTGTTAAGTATGGAGTAACTGCTCTTGGTGATAAAGGTATACTTGAAACAAAGGGAATGTATTTTATTGAGGCTTTTTCCAATGACGTAAAAATTAATCTCAGACCTCAAGTAACCTACACACTAAAAATTAATGAGGCTAAATCTGATGTTCCGTTTTATTCCTTTTATGGCAAAGAAACAAATGGTCAGCTCACTTGGGTCAAAAACAGTCAGCAAAAATTTTATCAGGAGTCTCCGGAGGTAAACAATGATGAGAACGAATTAGACGAAGAGAATTATTTAAATCAAAATGAAATCACAGATACCGTTTTTATTGAATTAAGCTCAGGTGAAATGCAGGCGATTCTTGTTAAACATGTAGTAAGTGAACAAGATTATTTGGTTGGTGAATACAGTGATTTAGGTTGGATTAATTGTGATCGATTCTACGATGCCGAAGAAAAAATTACAATGACTTTCAGTATTGATAATGGAATATGTGATAATTCTTTTGCTGTATATTTAATTTTTAAAGACATCAATAGCGTGCTCCCAATTTATAAAATAACCAATGGAGTTTATCAAACGCCAGAAATACCAAAGGGTTCGGAGGTTACGCTCCTTGCTTTGCAAACCAGTAAGTCACAAAATAAATTGGCGTTTCTTGATTTTACTACGAACGATGATAATTTAGTTAATGTCAACTCTAGTAATTTGACAAAAGAAGATCTGGAACGTTATCTTCGAGATGTAATTTTCTAGATTTTGATTGTACCTTATCGAAGAAACCTATTCTTCTTTTCGTATTTAGTAAAAATGAATGTATATTTTTAAACTATGAAAAGAAAGAATTTAATTCTCTTCACAGTACTTTTGGTATATGTTTCTTTACAATCTGTTTGGTGGTTGTACAACATATACAGGCTTTCCGCTCAAGTTACGGACCCAACTGATATGGATCGAAAGTTTTATATGATTTTAGGAGAAGGCGGGGTGTTTTTTATTATCCTTTTTACAGGTTTTCTTTTGACTTATCGTTCGTTCAACAAAGAAATTCAAGTAGGAAATCAACAAAAAAATTTTTTACTGGCTATAACTCACGAATTAAAAACTCCCATAGCTTCATTGAAACTTTATTTACAAACTTTACTGAAGAGGACTTTAAACCCATCCAAACAAGAAGAGATTTTGAATAAATCGGTAAAGGATGCCGATCGTTTGAATGCTTTGGTTGAAAATATTTTGTTGGCCACTAAAATTGACGATAATGGTCTTCCTCTAAATCCAGAGCGTATCAATCTCTCAGAGATGATGGAAAAAGTAACACTAGATATGTTGGAATCTTCAGGAAAAACAGTTGATGTTGAGTTTTTTATAGAGCCGGAAGTTTATTTTCAAGGAGATAAGGATGCGTTTTATTCAATTTTAATAAACCTTATTGGTAATGCTTTGAAGTATTCACCCGAGAAGTCATCAATCTGTGTCACTCTTGTTCAAAAAGGAAAAGAAACAGCTCTAAGTATATCAGATGAGGGGCCCGGTGTTCCAATGGACGAGACAGAAAAAATATTTGATAAATTTTATCGCTCAGGAAATGAAGAAACAAGAAGTCAGAAAGGTACAGGTTTAGGATTATATATTGTAAAGAAATTAGTTGAACAACACAATGGTATGATTCAAGTAAAACCAAACGTCCCCAGCGGAAGTATCTTCGTTGCCTCCTTCAGATAAAAAGTATAAAAGAATCTTAAATCGACAATAGAAATAAGCGTATGAAGTGTCAAGAAATAGATTACGAAATATATGGAGACGATATGCAAATCGTTGAGGTTGAACTGGACCCTTATGAAACTGTTATTGCAGAGGCAGGAGCAATGAACTGGATGGAGGATTCCATAAATTTTGAAGCCAAGATGGGTGACGGTTCAGAACCAGAAAAAGGAATTTTTGGAAAATTATTCGATGGAGCTAAAAGAGTTTTGACTGGAGAGTCAATTTTTATTACTCATTTCACAAATATTGGCCAAGGAAAGAAAAGGGTAGCTTTTGCAGCTCCGTATCCTGGGAAGATTATACCTATTGATATGAATAGAATTGGGCAGCGTTTGATTTGTCAGAAGGATGCCTTTCTTTGTGCTGCCTTGGGAACAAAGGTTTCAATTGCTTTCAATAGGAAATTGGGTGTAGGTTTTTTTGGTGGAGAGGGATTTATACTTCAAAAATTAGAAGGAGATGGAAAGGCTTTTCTGCATGCTGGTGGAACAGTTGTAAAGAAAGAACTTAATGGAGAATCGCTCAAAGTAGATACTGGTTGTATTGTAGGATTTACCGATGGAATAACGTATGATATTCAAAAAGCAGGAAATCTGAAATCTATGTTTTTTGGCGGCGAGGGATTATTTCTGGCAACCTTAAGTGGATATGGGGTCGTTTATCTTCAGAGCTTACCTTTTTCAAGATTAGCAGATCGCATCATTCAAAGTGCTTCAAGTTCAGGAGAAAGTCGAAAAGGAGAGGGCAGTATTCTGGGAGGAATAGGTGGTTTAATAAACGGCGATAATCGGTGAATTTTTAGTTTAGTGTGAAAATTTCAATGGATTAATTAAAATGATTTATCCTTTAAATTATTATTTTAACAGGCTTTTAAAAAGTATATCTTTGCTGCAAATATTGAAATACTAAACTCCTTATTATGATGAATAAAAAAGTTGCTCTTGTGATTCTTGATGGATGGGGGCATGGTGATAAAACAGAGTCAGATGCAATTTATAATGCACAAACCCCTTTTATGGATTCTCTTTATGAGAAGTATCCTCATTCAACATTAGTTACAAGTGGAGAAGAAGTTGGCTTGCCTGAGGGACAAATGGGTAATTCGGAGGTAGGACATTTAAATATTGGTGCTGGTAGAGTTGTTTATCAGGATTTAGTTAAAATTAATTTAGCGGTTAAAGACGGCTCTTTTTTTGAAAACCCTGTGTTGTCGACTGCTTTAAATTATGCGAAGGAAAATGGAAAAAAAGTACACTATCTGGGTTTAGTTTCTGAGGGCAGAGTGCATTCATCACAGGCTCATTTACACGCTTTATGTGATATGGCTAAGCAGTATGGAGTTAATGATGTTTTTGTCCATGCTTTTACTGATGGAAGAGACGTTGATCCAAAATCTGGTAAGGGGTATATGGAGGAGCTTCAATCTCATCTTAAAACTTCAAATGGAACTGTCGCCTCGGTAACCGGAAGATACTATGCTATGGATAGAGATAAGCGCTGGGAAAGGGTTGCTAAAGCTTACAATGTAATGGTAAAAGGGACGGGTACTAAATTTCAAGATCCAATTGAAGCAATTCAGGCTTCATACGATTCTGGGGTGACGGATGAATTTATTGAGCCCGTATCAATCGTTGATGAAAATAATGTTCCTGTTGGTTTGATTGAACAAGGAGATGTAGTGATTTGTTTTAATTTTCGAACAGATAGATGTAGAGAAATTACTCAGGCATTGTCCCAACAAGAATTTCCAGAGGAAGGAATGAAGACTATTCCGTTACATTATGTTACTATGACCAAATACGATGAAACATTTAAAAATGTAAACATCGCATATGAAAAAGACAATTTAACCAACACAATGGGTGAGGTTTTAGAGTCTGCAGGTAAAACACAAATTAGAATCGCTGAAACTGAAAAATATCCTCACGTTACTTTCTTTTTCTCAGGAGGAAGAGAGGAAGAATTTGTAGGCGAGAAGAGATTAATTGCTGCATCACCAAAAGTAGCAACCTATGATTTACAACCTGAAATGAGTGCGCCAGAAGTGACTGATAAAATCACAGCTGAACTCGAAAAAGGAGAAGTGGATTTTGTATGCTTGAATTTTGCTAATCCAGACATGGTTGGTCATACAGGAGTTTATGATGCAGTTGTAAAAGCTGTTGAAACCGTAGATTCTTGTTTAAAAAGGGTTGTTGAGACAGGTTTGGAAAAAGGTTATTCATATATCATAATTGCCGATCACGGAAATGCTGATTTTGTAATTAATCCTGATGGATCACCCCACACAGCTCATACAACAAACCCTGTTCCTTGTATTTTAATTGATGATGATTATAAATCCATCAATCCAGGAAAGTTAGGCGATTTGGCTCCGACCATCTTAAAAATGATGGAAGTGGAAATTCCCTCAGATATGACGGGTGATGTTTTGGTATAAGTCAAAACATTGTAAATAAAGATTTTTCATATTTATCATTTGAAATGGATTAAAAACATAGGTATACTTTTTTTGGGAGCTATTTTATTGGCTTCCAGTTTCCCTCCCTTTGATTTTTTACCGGGAGCCATGATTGGATTGGTTCCTTTGTTCCTTATAGAAGACAGAATTTCATCCAATAATGAGTACAAAATGCGGTCTGTATTCATGACGTCTTTTTTATTTTTTGCTGGTTTTAATTTTTTAACTATTTGGTGGGTAAAGAATGCGTCTTGGTTGGGTGTTGGAGCTTCTGTCTTGGTAAATAGTTTATTTTTTGCTTTGCTTATTGTTTTATATAGCGCTGTTAAAAGAAGATTAAGTTTCAAAGCAGCACTAATTGCTTTTCCTTCATTTTTTATCGGTTGGGAATACATCGAGTTTCAGGATTGGGACTTGTCATGGCCATGGCTGACATTAGGTCATGCCTTCGGAAATTGGCCTAAATTAATTCAATGGTTTTCTTATTCAGGAGTATTGGGGGGAAGCTTATGGCTAATTGTAATTAATATTTATGTTTTTTTGATTTTAAAGTCATGGAGGGAGAAGGAAGAGTCTTTCACTCGATTTAAGAAAGGTCTTCAACTGGGTGCAGTAATAACTATCCCTGTAGTAATTTCACTTTTTCAATACTATACCTATGATGAGAAAGGGTTTGAGCAAGATGTTGTTGTATTGCAGCCCAATTTGGAACCCTACTCAGATTCGTTTATGGATTCTCAAGGTAATAATATAAGAAAGTACAGTGATGAAGAAAAATGGAAGTACGCGAGAGACTTCGTTCAAATGGCTGAGGGAGTAATGGATAACGAAGTTGATTGGTTGCTTATGCATGAAACAGCTCTTCCTCAAGCAGAAACCAATCGTTCAATCTTTTTTTCAAAATCTATAGGATTTTTAAAAGATTGGCAAAAAGAGAAATATCCTAATACCTCGATTCTTACCGGTTTAGCATACAGGGAGTTCAAAGGTAGAGTAAATAAGTTTGATGAAGTTCCAGCAACTTATCAAAGAACAAAAGATGGTTATTATTTTGAGTATTATAACTCCTCTGTCCTCATCAATGGAAAAAGCGATACCTTACCACAATATCATAAATCAAGGTTGGTTGTTGGAGTAGAAAGAATCCCCAGTTATTTTGTTTATTTTCAAAAATATTTGTTTGATTTTAACAGCAACCCTAACGCTAGTATCTATAACCCAAATAATGCAATACAGCCTGAACGAGAAGTATTTAAAGGAATATGTGATTCTTCAATTGTCGCTCCAGTTATTTGTTACGAGAGCGTATTTGGTGAATACTTGACGGAGTATATAAATAAAGGAGCAAATTTTATTGGAATCATAACAAACGATTCTTGGTGGGGAGATACTCCCGGTCACAAGCAGCATTGGAGTTTTGCTCGGTTGAGAGCAATAGAATCAAGAAGGTCTGTTGCTCGGTCTGCCAATACAGGAATTAGTGGTTTTATCAATCAGAGGGGAGATGAATTGCAAAAATCAAAGTATTTAATTCCGGCTTGCTTGAGACAAAAAATTAAATGTAATAATGAAATTACTTTTTATGTTAAGTACGGAGATGTTATTGGAAAACTTGCATTAGGTTTAGCAATTATGATTTTACTTAATTTGATTGTAAAAAAAATAATAAACAATTAGATTATGTTCTTTTACAGAACTCCTCATTCCAAGTAAGTTGAATTTACTTTTGAATTAAATCACGTCTAAATAGCGGTAAAGTACAAACAACTCATCGGAAGTTTGTAAATTTGTCTCTTACTAAATCATAAACAAATGTCTGAATTAAATAAGTACTCAAAAACAATCACTCAAGATCCAACTCAGCCTGCTTCACAAGCAATGCTTTACGGTGTGGGATTAACTGAGGATGATATGAATAAAGCTCAGGTTGGTATTGCTTCTACAGGTTGGGAGGGTAATACTTGTAATATGCATTTAAATGGTTTTGCTGCCGATATCAAGGCCAGTGTAAATGCTTCTGATTTAGTTGGGTTAGTATTTCATACAATCGGGGTTTCAGATGGTATATCCAATGGAACAACGGGTATGAAATATTCTTTGGTTTCCAGAGATATAATAGCTGATTCTATTGAAACTGTTATGTGTGCTCAATTTTATGATGCATTAGTTCCTGTAGTTGGTTGTGACAAGAATATGCCTGGCGCAATGATGGCGATAGGTAGGCTGAATCGACCATCTATTTTAGTGTATGGAGGAACCATTGCGGGAGGAGAGTTTTGTGGAGAAAAATTAAATATTGTATCTGCATTTGAGGCATTGGGAAAGAAAAATTCCGGTGAAATTGATGATGAGCAATACAAGGGGATTATTAAGAATTCATGTCCAGGAGCTGGAGCATGTGGGGGTATGTATACCGCAAACACTATGTCATCAGCAATTGAAGCATTGGGAATGTCTCTTCCGTATTCTTCTTCAAATCCAGCAAATTCTCAAGATAAAATTGATGAGCTAAACAAGGTTGGGCCAGCCATTAGAAACTTAATGGAGAAAAATATATTACCAAGAGATATTATGACACGTAAAGCATTTGATAATGCTTTGAGAGTAATTATTGCATTAGGTGGTTCAACTAATGCTACTATGCACCTAATTGCTATGGCAGACGCAGTTGAAGTAGAGTTGACTTTAGACGATATTCAAAAAATGAGTGATGAAACTCCTTTTTTGGCTGATTTGAAACCATCGGGTAAGTATTTAATGGAAGATTTACATGCTATAGGAGGTGTACCGGCAGTGATGAAGTTTTTATTAGAAAAAGGCCTACTTCACGGTGATGTAATGACAGTTACAGGAAAAACACTCGCAGAGAATTTAGCTCAAGTTCCAAGTTTAGCTGAAGGGCAAGATTTATTACGAGATTTAGATAACCCAATTAAACCGGAGGGTCACTTACAGATTTTATATGGAAATTTGGCTACTGAAGGATCAGTTGCTAAAATTACAGGAAAAGAGGGGACGCGTTTTGAAGGGCCTGCTGTAGTTTTTGATGATGAGTTTTCGGCAATTGATGGTATTTTAGATGGAACAGTAAAAAAAGGAAACGTTATAGTAATTCGTTTTGAGGGACCAAAAGGTGGTCCTGGAATGCCTGAAATGTTAAAGCCAACTTCGGCTGTAATGGGTGCAGGTTTAGGTCAGGATGTTGCGTTGATTACCGATGGAAGGTTTTCAGGAGGGTCTCATGGGTTTGTTGTTGGTCATGTTTCTCCAGAGGCCCAGGAGGGTGGAGTAATTGGTTTGGTGAAAAACGGAGATATAATAACGATTGATGCTGAGAATAATGTCATGAATGTAGCTGTTTCTGATGATGAATTGGAAGACAGAAGAAAAGATTGGAAACCGAAAGAATTACCCAAAAGAGGAATTTTGGCAAAATATGCTCGCCAAGTGAGCAGTGCGTCCAAAGGAGCATTAACCGATAGTTTCTAGTTGGGTTGAGTATGTGCTTTGTTTGTAAAACACTTATTGTCAATGAGTTAGATTGTTGTTGTTGCTTTTGGATGTTGGAGTGAGTTTTAAAAAACTAGAAATCCGAATTTACTTTTATTCTTTTCTTCAATATTTTTGACGTTGAGAATTTCTTCTTAGGAATCAAAAAGTGCCTTAATTGTTTTATTATCGATGAGAGGACTTTTCCAGTATAAGTAAGAAAATGTTTTGGGATTTAATAATATTGAAAAGCTTTTCTCATTGAGGAAAGCTTTTTTTAAGGAATTGAAATGGGTGAAAAAACTGTAACTCAACCGAGTAAAATGCAAAAAGAAAACAAAATTAAAAAAGTCACAGGTGCAGAGGCTGTGGTTTTAAGCTTATTGGAAGAGGGAGTAGAAAAGGTTTATGGATATCCTGGAGGTGCGATTATGCCTGTGTACGACGAATTTTATAAGTACAGGGATAAGATTAAGCACATACTTGTGCGTCACGAACAAGGTGCTGCCCATGCTGCTCAGGGAGAAGCAAGAGTCAATAATAAAACTGGAGTTGCTATTGCTACATCAGGGCCAGGTGCAACTAACCTTATTACGGGAATTGCGGACGCACAAATAGATAGTACTCCCTTAGTGTGTATAACCGGACAAGTTGCTTCTCATTTATTGGGAACTGATGCTTTTCAAGAAACGGATGTGATTGGAATTTCATCTCCTGTGGTAAAATGGAGTTTTCAAGTTACCAAAGCAGAAGAGGTTCCGTGGGCTATAGCGAAAGCTTTTTATATTGCGAACTCGGGACGTCCAGGTCCCGTTTTGATTGACATAACTAAAGATGCGCAATTTGCAGAATTGGATTTTAATTATACTAAATGTGAATTTGTAAGGTCATATAATCCCCGGGTTGAAGTGAATCTTGATCAAGTTAAAGAAGCTGCTCAAGCTATTAATGGGGCAAAAAAGCCAATGATGATTGTTGGCCATGGAGTGCTATTGGGAAATGCTCAAAAAGAGGTTTTGGAATTGGCTGAAAAAGCTCAAATTCCGGTTACAACTACTTGGTTGGGTGCCTCTGCTTTTCCTGCAAAACACGATTTGTTTCAAGGAATGGTAGGAATGCATGGTTCTTATGCTCCTAATTTGATGACAAACGAATGCGATGTGCTTATTGCGGTTGGTATGCGATTTGACGATAGAGTTACGGGTGATTTGAGTCGATATGCTAAACAAGCAAAAATTGTCCATTTTGAATTGGATTTCTCTGAGGTGAATAAAAATGTTTTTGCACATTATCCTGTTTTGGGAGATTGTAAGGAAACAGTAACAGCTTTAAATCGAATGATTATTGAATCCGACGGACGTAAAGATTGGTTTAATGTTTGGGACGAGTTATATAAAAAAGAAGAAGAATTTGTGATTAATGAAGATATTAATCCTTCTGGAGATAATCTCAAAATGGCTGAAGTTGTTCGTAAACTATCGGATTTAACGCAAGGTCAAGCCATTATATCAACCGACGTTGGTCAACACCAAATGATTACAGCTCGATACTATGAATTCATGGACACTAATACCAATGTCACTTCTGGAGGTCTTGGTACTATGGGGTTTGGTTTGCCCGCAGCTATTGGAGCAAAAGTAGCTCGTCCGGACAAGGAAGTTGTAGCAATTATAGGAGACGGTGGTTTTCAAATGACAATTCAAGAATTAGGAGTTATTATGCAGGAAAAAATTCCTGTAAAAATTCTGATTTTGAATAATGAATTTTTGGGAATGGTGCGTCAATGGCAGCAATTGTTTTTTGATAAAAGGTATGCTGAAACAGTTATTGAGTCCCCTAATTTTGTCAAGGTTGCTGAGGCATATGGTATTAAGGCCAAGTCTGTCTCTGAACGAAAGGACTTAGAGTCATCATTAAAGGAAATGATTGATTCCAAGGAGTCTTATTTGTTGGAAGTGATGGTTGAGAAAGAGGGGAATGTATTTCCAATGGTTCCAACAGGAGCTAGTGTTGCCGAGTGTAGATTAAAATAATGGATTGATTTAAAGAGTTTAAAATGAGTACAGATACTATACAAAGATTTACTATTTCTGTTTATGCTGAAAACCATATCGGTTTAGCGGGCAGATTAATGCAGATATTTACCAGAAGAAAGATAAACATTGATAGTTTAACAACTTCTGAGAGCGAAATAGAGGGGATTTATCGTTTTACTATAGTCATTCATGTAACGAAAGAGAGTGTTGTTAAAGTTGTCAATCAAATCAAAAAAGTTGTTGATGTTATGGTTGCATTTTATTTCGAGGAAGATGATGTCGTTTATCAGGAAATTGCGCTATATAAAATTAAATCTTCGACGCTGTTGGGAAGTAATGTTGAAAAGGTAGTTAGAAGAAATGCTGCGAGAATTTTATATGTTGATCAAGAATTTACAGTAATTGAAAAAACAGGTCATAAAGAGGAAACTCAAGAGCTGTTTGAAAAATTAAAGCCTTTTGGTATTTTGGAATTTGTTCGTTCTGGTAGAGTTGCGATTGCTCGGCCAATGCCTAATCTTCATTCGTGGATTGAAGAAGTCGGGTTAACCGATAAATTCGTTGTTAATTCATAAAACAAATTCGTTTTT
>TARA_B100000674_G_scaffold8449_1_pt1 | contig 32972 bp, 26 predicted proteins | sample TARA_B100000674 | Tara Oceans TARA_B100000674 (sample SAMEA2622759) | marine metagenome | biome: marine biome (ENVO:00000447); feature: surface water layer (ENVO:00002042); material: "saline water (ENVO:00002010), including plankton (ENVO:xxxxxxxx)" | depth 5 m | reverse complement strand
AAAACAACCAAATGTTAGGCTTTAGTAAGGTGATCAAGAATAAATCGGACGAGGAGGGATTCGAACCCCCGACCTTCTAGTTCGTAGCCAGATACTCTATCCAACTAAGCTACACGTCCTTACCCTAATATTAGCAAAAGATATTGAAGTTGTATAATATTATTTATTTTCTACGTTAATAACCCATCTGAGATTTTAAAATCTCAGATCGGTTATTAACGGTAATGCTTTTACTCTACTTTAATCTAATTTTTTAAAAATTAGTCAAGTGGACGCATTGAAAGTACTGGTTCTGTATCACGATCAATTCCTTTCTCGAATCCAGCTGCAGCAGCACGAGCACGGCCTGCGTGCCAAAGGTGTCCTACAAAGAAGAAGAAACCTAAAACGAAGTGTGAAGTTGCAAGCCAACTACGTGGGTTTACGAAGTTAGTTGAGTTAATCTCAGTTGCTACACCACCTACTGAGTTGAGTGATCCTAACGGAGCGTGAGTCATGTACTCAGCTGAACGACGTTCTTGCCAAGGTTGAATATCGTTCTTAAGCTTCGCTAAATCGAGCCCGTTTGGTCCACGAAGTGGCTCTACCCATGGAGCACGCATATCCCAGAAACGCATTGTCTCACCACCGAAAATAATTTCTCCAGTTGGTGAACGCATAAGGTACTTACCTAATCCAGTAGGTCCTTGCGCAGAAGCAATGTTTGCCCCTAAACGTTGGTCACGTACGAGGAATGTAAATGCTTGAGCTTGTGATGCCTCTGGACCAGTTGGTCCAAAGAATTCAGAAGGGTAAACAGTGTTGTTAAACCATACAAACACAGAAGCAATAAATGCCATAGTTGATACAGCCGCAAGACTGTATGAAAGGTAAGCCTCACCAGACCATACAAAAGCACGACGTGCCCATGCAAATGGCTTAGTGAAAATGTGCCAGAAACCACCAATAATTAAAGTAGTTCCAACCCAAATGTGACCACCAATTACATCTTCCATGTTATCTACAGACATGAGCCATCCATCACCACCGAATGGTGACTTAAGTAAATATCCAAAAATAACTGACGGGTCGTAAGTTGGGTAGTTGATTACACGTACATCACCACCACCAGGTGCCCATGTATCGTAAACCCCACCAAAGTACATAGCTTTCCAAACAAGAAGCCAACATCCAATTCCAAGAAGCACGAGGTGAATTCCTAAAATTGTTGTCATTTTGTTCTTATCCTTCCAAAGGTATCCAAAGAATGGGTAAGACTCTTCAAGAGTCTCAGGTCCAATAATTGAGTGGTATACACCACCAAAACCTAAAACAGCAGAAGAAATAAGGTGAAGAACACCAGATACAAAGTAAGGGAATGTATCAAGAACTTCACCACCAGGTCCAACACCGTAACCAAGAGTTGCTAAGTGTGGGAGAAGGATTAATCCTTGCTCGTACATTGGCTTCTCAGGCACGAAGTGAGCAACCTCAAAAAGGTTCATTGCTCCAGCCCAGAATACAATAAGACCTGCGTGTGCAACGTGTGCACCTAAAAGTTTACCAGAAAGGTTAATAAGTCGAGCGTTACCAGCCCACCAAGCGAACCCAGTAGATTCTTGGTCACGACCACCTACAACAAGAGTTGAATTAAAGAGCGTTTCCACGTGGAAGTACCTCCTCAGGGAATACAAGGTTTTCATGAGGCTGATCTTGAGCTGCCATCCATGCACGGATTCCTTCGTTAAGAAGAATGTTCTTCGTGTAGAATGTTTCAAACTCAGGATCTTCAGCTGCGCGAATTTCTTGTGATACGAAGTCGTATGCACGGAGGTTAACAGCTAAACCAACTACACCAAGTGCAGACATCCATAATCCTGTAACAGGTACGAAAAGCATGAAGAAGTGAAGCCAACGCTTGTTAGAGAAAGCTACTCCAAAAATTTGCGACCAGAAACGGTTAGCAGTAACCATAGAGTATGTCTCTTCAGCTTGAGTTGGGTTAAATGCACGGAAAGTGTTTGAACCGTCACCATCTTCGAAAATTGTGTTTTCCACTGTTGCACCGTGAATTGCACAAAGAAGTGCTGCTCCAAGTACACCTGCTACACCCATCATGTGGAATGGGTTAAGAGTCCAGTTGTGGAATCCTTGGAAGAAAAGGATGAAACGGAAAATTCCAGCTACACCAAATGAAGGTGCAAAGAACCATCCTGACTGTCCAAGAGGGTAGATAAGGAATACTGATACAAAAACAGCAATCGGAGCTGAGAATGCAATCGCGTTGTACGGACGAATCTGTACTGCACGAGCAATTTCAAATTGACGAAGCATGAATCCAATTAATCCAAATGCCCCGTGAAGTGCTACGAATGTCCATAATCCACCAAGTTGGCACCAACGAGTGAAATCCCCTTGTGCTTCTGGTCCCCAAAGGAGAAGAAGTGAGTGTGCCATACTGTTCGATGGAGTTGATACCGCAGATGTAAGGAAGTTACATCCCTCAAGGTATGAACTAGCTAATCCGTGTGTGTACCATGATGTTACAAATGTTGTTCCAGTAAGCCACCCACCGAGTGCGAAGTAAGCACACGGGAATAATAAAATACCAGACCATCCTACAAATACGAAACGGTCACGCTTAAGCCAGTCGTCCACGTTGTCGAACCAACCACGCTTCTCATCAACTTTACCAAGTGCAATAGTCATACTATTTACCTAATTAAAAATTATTATTTCACTATAAATATAGATTTATAACGCACTTTTCTACTATACCTATTCTACAAGATCACAACCGTTCAATACAAGTAAAGACGGCAAAATTTTATTAGTTTAGATTTTTTTATATTATAAGTTCTGGGAGAGAAATAAAGTTCTCTCCCAAAAATAAAACTTATACTTAAACTACAACTAAGTTATAGTTAGAGATTTATTTTGCAATACGAGGTGGCTCACGGAAGAAAATCGCGAAGAAGATAATCCCAAGAGTCCCTACAAGTAAAAATGTGTAAATAATAGCTTCCATAATTATTGAGTACTCCTAGTTATTAAACAGCTTGACGACGAGTTGTTACATCTCCAAGTTTCTGGAATGCACCAAACTCTACTTGCTCATCTAAATCTGGATCAATACCAGCAAATACATCACGGAAGATTGTACGTGCTCCGTGCCAAATGTGACCGAAGAAGAAAAGAAGAGCAAAACTTACGTGTGCAAAAGTAAACCAAGCACGTGGACTACTACGGAAAACTCCGTCCGATTGAAGAGTTGCACGGTCAAATTCGAAAACTTCTCCAAGCTGTGCACGACGTGCATACTTCTTAACAGTTGCTGGATCTGTGAATGTTAATCCATCAAGTTCTCCACCGTAAAAAGTTACATTAACTCCTACTTGCTCAATAGAGTACTTAGATTCCGCACGACGGAATGGTACGTCAGCACGTACAACACCATCGCTATCGATAAGAATTACTGGAAATGTTTCGAAGAATGTTGGCATACGACGAACAAAAAGTTCACGACCATTCTTATCTGTGAATGTTGCGTGTCCTAACCAACCTGCAGCAATACCATCACCGTTGTCCATTGGTCCAGAACGGAAAAGTCCACCCTTCGCAGGGTTGTTTCCAATGTAGTCGTAGAACGCAAGTTTCTCAGGAATTGTTGCCCAAGCATCTGAAAGTGATGCACCACTAGCTACGCTAGTTTGTACACGCTTTTCAATTTCTTGTTGGAAGAAACCTTGATCCCACTGGTAACGAGTTGGTCCAAAAAGTTCGATTGGAGTAGCAGCACAACCGTACCACATAGTCCCACCAACTACAAATGCAGCCCAGAATACAGCAGCAATTGAACTTGAGAGCACTGTCTCAACGTTACCCATACGTAATGCCTTATAAAGACGCTGTGGTGGACGTACACTTAAGTGGAAAAGTCCAGCAAGAATACCTACGATTCCTGCAGCAATGTGGTGAGCAGCAATACCACCTGGGTTGTAAGGGTCAAACCCCTCAGCTCCCCATGCTGGTGCAACTGGCTCAACCGCTCCAGTAAGTCCGTAAGGGTCAGATACCCAAATTCCAGGACCAAAAAGCCCTGTTACGTGGAATGCTCCAAATCCAAAACAAAGAACTCCCGAAAGGAAAAGGTGAATACCAAAAATCTTTGGAAGGTCTAATGCTGGCTGTTGAGTTCGTGGGTCACGGAAAAGCTCAAGATCCCAGAATACCCAGTGCCAAATAGCAGCAAGGAAAAGGAGTCCAGAAAGAACGATGTGTGCAGCAGCTACACCCTCGTAAGACCAAAGTCCTGGGTTTGACGTACTCTCACCACTGATTGTCCATCCACCCCAAGAGTTTGTTACTCCAAGGCGTGTCATAAAAGGAAGAACGAACATCCCTTGACGCCACATTGGGTTAAGTACTGGATCTGAAGGATCAAATACTGCTAATTCGTATAATGCCATTGAACCTGCCCAACCAGATACTAAAGCTGTGTGCATAAGGTGTACTGCAATTAAACGACCTGGGTCATTTAAAACAACAGTGTGTACACGGTACCACGGTAATCCCATAAGTTACCTCTTTACATAATATTAAATTCATTGACTTTCTAATTTATAGTATAGCATATTGTTGGATATTGACAAAAAAGAACGATAAATAACTGGGCCTAGACGGACTCGAACCGCCGACATCCTCGGTGTAAACGAGGCGCTCTACCAACTGAGCTATAGACCCTTTTGTGAATATAATAAATCAAAGTCTCATAGGATTGCAATATGAGCTTTTGAAAAATTAACCCGAGAGTCTAATTCTCGGGTTTACTAAAAATAAGAATACAAATTCGTAGCCATAAATAACATTATCCTTGACGTTGCTTATGCTTTGGATTAGTACAAATTACCATAACTTTCCCGTGGCGACGAATTACGCGACACTTAGGGCACATTTTTTTAACAGATGCACGAACTTTCATATGTTTTGAAAAAATAAACAATTTATGTATTCTGGGCGAACGACGGGGATCGAACCCGCGAGTGAAGGAGTCACAGTCCTTTGCCTTACCACTTGGCTACGCCCGCCAGACACTTGTACAATACAATATCAAAGATAATTAGTAATGTCTATATTTTTACTGAAAAAAAGTTATAGAGCGGGTGACGTGACTCGAACACGCAACGTCCAACTTGGAAGGATGGCACTCTACCATTGAGTTACACCCGCTTGTTACTATAATAATTAGAACTAGTAAATTTGTCTAGAGAATTATTCCAAAAATAAAGTATAAGCCGAATTCTGTTTAACTGTGGTTATTTATCTGGAAATTCCATTACTGAAACTTTCTAGCAAGATTAAATTTTAAAGAAATGGAATTCAAAATTTTTCTTTTGCTCTCAATAAGGGTCTACCGAAAAGTATTTTCACAAACTACTTTTATAATTGCACCTCCACCCAGTAAACGGGTAAGTTTAATTTCTGTGGCACTATCCTTACGCAATATAAAAATTGGCACTTAATATTCTTAAGTTATTGAACATTTCATGAGAGTTCGGACTTTCCTCAAAGATAGTTTAATACCTTTGCAACCACTCTTTATTTTTATGGCGGGAACAGGATTTGAACCTGTGACCTTAAGATTATGAGCCTTACAAGCTACCAGACTGCTCTATCCCGCTATCTCTAAGTATAGCGGAAAAGAACAATCAAAAAAAGTTTATTTCGAACGTTCGTTATACTCGAACAGATAAGCTTTTTTACGCATTGCATCTTCAAAATCAAGGCGCTCTTGGCGATTTGGGTCGAACTCACGTGGTGTAACTTTACCTAAATTACGGTATTCCCAAAGACGTTTATAAACATTAGGTTGCATACGATCTGGTTCATTCGCTAAAAAATTTACATTCGATTGAATTTGTGCATTTAATGTTTCTACTTCATCAGCCGAATTTAAAGTTTCACTTGGTTTAATAGCTGGGTAGTGCCATGGGATACGAACTTCAGCAGGTAACTTATGAAGTTTTCCATACGAAGCTTCAATATCATTTCCATTTCCAAGGTGCAAATGGTCTGAGGTCCACTTTGTTGTACGAATTAACTTTCGCATATCTTCAAAACTAGCTTTAGATTCAGCTTTTTGTTCTAAAAGTCGTGGGCTCGTAACATAATCAACTTCATACTCCCAATTATCGGAGAATGGTAATAATGTAGCTTTTTCTAAAATGCTACCCTCAGAAAGTAATTTTTCATCCATTTCATGACGAATTTTACGTAACGTTAATAAATATTCCTTATTTTCATGTTTTTCCCAATTCGGGAGCATGTATAAATTAAAAGGAATTAAACGTGCATGGAGTGTAGCTTGGTTGATACCATTAAATTCATGGAATGTAGCTTCATTATTCCAATCTTCATTTGATAATTCACGTTCACGTGTTTGATTACATTCGTCATATCGAGTCTCTGTGTTCCACATAGATTTATTTTGAATGTAACTTCGTGGATTTTGCTCAGGGAGGATACCTGATTTATTAGTAGATCGTGGACTTTGGCGGGTAAATTCACTACCATTATTATTTACAGGTTCCCATGTATACCCACGAGTTTTGAAATGTTTTAATTGCTCGAATGGAGTGTATGCTAAAAGACTATCAAAATGATAGATTACTAATGCTTCTGGTGTACAATTTCCAAATTGGATAAAAAGAGCAGCAACCATTGCAACTGCTACGCGGCGAATGCGGTAACGGTTTAATGTTTGTTGAGCACCAAACCCAGAACAAGCTTTACCAAAAATGCGGTGCCCGACCGTTGCCCAAAATGCAAAAATAATTGCTGTATAAGTAATTGTAAATGCAACTAAATAAAAATATCGATTCCCAGGAATCGAACTAATAAGAGTTTGACTACCTTCAAAGTGAGTTGGATTACAGAACATTAATCCAAAGTTTACAAGAAAATAATAAAAACCTTCTTTCTTATTTGCTAATGGTACTACTGTTGCTTGTAAACTTGAGGGCTGCTCCACCCAACAATCAAGTGCACAGCGGACTACTGCCATTGTCCCTAAAATAATTAATGCTGGTTCAAAATAATACCAAACCCAAAGGACTTGGCTCCAACCAAAGAATGTTAATGCTAAAAGACTAACTTGTCCAACAATTGTACCTGCAACTGCAAGTTGACCTTTTTCTTTCCCTTCTAAGAGATAACGTTTAAGGGCTACAAACCATGGTGCAACTGGTACAATACCATACACAAGTCCATGGATTAACCCTAAACTAATTGAATTTTCCATAGTTTATAGTTTCTTTAAAATTACTTGTAAGGTTACTTTTTAATATAAAAGCTTCTCGACTATATAATCTCACTTTTGCTTTGTAGTATACTTTACCATTTTCTCGAAATGGAGTCTATAATATCGTTAGTTTATTTTTTTTTATAAATTGGGGGTTAAAAAGAAATAATTCAAAAACCCCCAATCATTTAATTACTCTGCAGAATTACGAGTTGGTCCAAACCCCTCGGCTTCTGCTTCCCAGTCATCTGAAACTGGTGCAGGTGGATAATAAAAACCTTTTGACTTGCGAGTTGTTAATGACTTCCCAAGAGAAAGTGCATTACGGGCTGCGTCAAGAGCTTTGCGCTTCCAAGTTGCTGAACGCATACCTGATTGTGCATTTGATTGTCGTCGCTTTGGAACTGCCATAAAGAACGTTCTCACTATAATATTGATTACTTTAATTATAATAAGATTTTTAATTTTGTCCATTGCTACTAAAATTTAGTTTTTTTGACCATTATTTTATGTTAATATAATTAATATTAGAAATGTCTAAAAATATAAATTTTTATTTTTTCAAACTAAGGATTTATAGACTTGTTATTTAAAAATTAAAGATTGGAGTCTAGTTTTTCAATTTATGCCAATTGGAGTACCAAAGGTTGCTTATCGTTTACCAGGTGAAGCAACCCCACAATGGGTTGATTTATACAACCGTTTATATCGTGAACGTGTTCTTTTTTTAGGTTCTGGGCTTGATGATGAGTTAGCAAACCAGTTAAATGGTATTATGCTTTATTTAAGTGCTGAGGATTCAAGCCGTTCATTATTTTTATATATTAATTCACCAGGTGGTTCTGTAACAGCTGGTCTTTCAGTATTTGATATTATGAATTATGTGCAAGCATCTGTTACTACTATTGGTATTGGATTTGCAGCTTCAATGGCATCATTTATTTTAGCTGGAGGTGAACGAGGAAGTCGTATTGCATTACCACACTGCCGTGTAATGATTCACCAACCTCAAGGTGGTATGGAAGGTCAAGCTTCTGAAGTTGTCCTTGAAAAGGAAGAAATTGTTCGACTTCGACGTTTAATCGGTCGTTTATATGTAGACTTAACAGGACAGCCTTTATCAACTATTGCAAATGATTTAGACCGTGATAAGTATTTATCAGCTCGTGAAGCTCGTGAGTACGGTTTAGTAGATTTAGTAGCTACTACTGAAACTGCAACAGTCTAATTGATTTTTTATTATTTGTTCTATATGTTATTTATTTTTTAATACTAGGGGATATATATAACCCCCTAGTATTATATAACGTTATTCTTTAATAACTTTATACTGTCCCTAAATATAATTTAAGGTTTAGCTTCCGAATACTGGTGCACCACCAGCTGATTCTTTCCACATTTTAGCTGCTGCTACGCGAGCTGTTTCACGATCAAATTTTAATTGGTTTTCAATATAACCTTTTTTAGAATCTGACTTTGTCATGTTTTCTTTAGCTGTTGCTGCTAATGACTCTGCTTCTTCTAAATTAATTTCTGATGCTTCTTCAATATCGCGACAAAGGATGTTAACGCGTCCTTCTTTGATTACCCCAAAACCACCTAAAAGTGCAAGAAAGCGCCATGTCGTATCTTGACGAATAGCAAGAACTCCATTGTCTAATCCTGTTACTAAAGGGGCGTGGTCTTTAAGAATTCCAATATATCCTGTGTTTGTTGGGAGAAGTAACTCTTCTGCTTCTTCCTTAAAGAAAATTCGGTCTGGTTTTACAATACAAACTTCCATGTTTTTTTCCTTTTAAAAATTTTTTTAATTCCATTCTTCAACTGTTATTCAGTTGAAGTTATTGAAATCTTATAATTTTGAAGCCTTCTCTACTGCTTCATCAATGTTACCTACAAGATAGAATGATTGCTCTGGAAGGTCATCTAATTCCCCACCTAAGATCATCTTGAATCCCTGGATTGATTCTGCAAGGCTTACGTATTTACCAGGTGATCCTGTAAATACTTCAGCTACGAAGAATGGCTGTGAAAGGAAACGCTCCACTTTACGTGCACGTGCTACTGTTAAACGGTCTTCCTCAGAAAGCTCGTCGAGTCCTAAAATTGCAATAATATCTTGGAGCTCTTTGTAACGCTGTAATGTTTGCTTAACACCTTGTGCAGTATCGTAGTGATCATCTCCAAGAATCCATGGCTGAAGCATAGTTGAAGTTGAATCAAGTGGGTCTACTGCTGGGTAAATCCCTTTAGCTGCTAAGTTACGTGAAAGTACAGTTGTTGCATCTAAGTGTGCGAAAGTAGTTGCTGGTGCTGGGTCAGTAAGGTCATCTGCAGGTACGTATACTGCTTGAATTGATGTGATTGATCCAGTCTTAGTTGAAGTAATACGCTCTTGGAGTGAACCCATTTCTGTACTAAGTGTAGGTTGGTAACCTACTGCTGATGGCATACGCCCTAAAAGTGCTGATACTTCAGATCCAGCTTGTACAAAACGGAAAATGTTATCTACGAAAAGAAGTACGTCTTGGTTGTTTACATCACGGAAGTACTCAGCCATTGTTAAAGCTGTGAGTCCTACACGCATACGTGCTCCTGGAGGTTCATTCATCTGTCCATACACAAGTGCAACTTTAGAGTTTGAAAGGTTTCCTGTGTCAATTACTTTTGATTCACACATTTCTTGGTAAAGATCGTTCCCTTCACGAGTACGCTCACCTACACCAGCGAATACTGATACTCCACCGTGTGCTTTAGCAATATTGTTAATGAGTTCCATGATAAGAACTGTCTTACCAACACCAGCTCCTCCAAAAAGACCAATTTTTCCACCACGACGGTAAGGAGCAAGAAGGTCTACTACCTTAATTCCAGTTTCAAAAATTGAAAGGTTTGTATCAAGGTCTACGAATGCAGGTGCTGGACGGTGGATTGGGAGAGTTCCTTCAGGAGTCTCTACATTTCCAAGTTCGTCTACTGGCTCACCGAGAACATTAAAAATACGCCCAAGAGTGTTTTTACCTACTGGTACTGCAAGTGCTGATCCAGTATCTACTACTGTCATACCACGCATTAAACCGTCAGTTGCACTCATTGATACTGCACGTACTACGTTGTCTCCAAGAAGTTGTTGTACTTCTGCTACACATTTAATTGGATCACCAACTTCATTTTTCCCTTCAATTACAACTGAGTTGTAAATGTTTGGCATTTTGTTTGGTGGGAAAACTGCGTCAATAACTGGCCCAATAATTTGTGTAATACGACCAATGTTCTGTTCTGTTTTAAGAGCTGTCATAATTTTGAATTAAAAAGTAGAAATTTGATTTCTAAAAATCAAAAATAAAATATTTTGTATGTTCAATTTTAGAGGTGTGAAAAAATAATTGTTAAAATTACAATTTCATAGGTTTAAAAAATGCTTTTGTTAGTAAGCATTAATACTAACAAAAGCTAAAAAGATACTAATTAACTAGCAATTAGTATGCAAGTCCCATACTACGTGTTGTTTCAGATCCAAGGTACACGCGTACACTTAAGAAGTCAGTAGGGCAAGCTGCTTCACAGCGTTTGCATCCTACACAATCTTCTGTTCGCGGTGCTGAAGCAATTTGTCCAGCTTTACAACCATCCCAAGGTACCATTTCAAGAACATCAGTTGGGCAAGCACGTACACATTGTGTGCATCCGATACAAGTATCGTAAATTTTTACTGCGTGTGACATAGTAAAGTTAATTAATAATTAATAAAAATTAAGAAATATAATTTAAATGAAAACTGAATATTAAGTATTCAATCATAGTATACCAGAAATTTTATAAAATTGGGTCAGGTGGGATTCGAACCCACGGCTAATCGGTTAAAAGCCGAATACTCTACCACTGAGTTACTGACCCGTTTGTTCTGTGTTTGAGAATATAATAATGGCTTATCAGTTAGATTACAATTAATTATATTTTTCGAGACTAGTAATGGTACTAGTCTCAATTTTTTTCTCAAAACCCTTTAAATCTATTTAAAGTGGTCCTGAAATTCCTTGTTTACGAATCATAAGGAAGTGCATAAGCATAAATACTGCTGCAAGAAGTGGGAGTACAAATGTGTGTAAACTATAGAAACGAGTAAGAGTTGGTTGTCCTACACCAACACTTCCACGAAGAAGTTCTACAACAAAACCACCAATTACTGGAATTGCCTCAGGTACACCTGTTACAATTTTTACTGCCCAGTAACCAACTTGGTCCCATGGGAGTGAGTACCCAGTTACTCCAAATGACACAGTAATTACTGCAAGAATTACTCCAGTTACCCATGTGAGCTCACGCGGCTTCTTAAATCCACCTGTAAGGTATACACGGAATACGTGGAGAATCATCATTAATACCATCATACTAGCTGACCAACGGTGAACTGATCGAATAAGCCAACCGAAGTTTACGTCAGTCATAATGAATTGTACTGAGGCAAATGCTTCTGTTACTGTAGGTCGGTAGTAGAATGTCATTGCAAATCCTGTTGCAACTTGAATAAGGAAACATGTAAGTGTGATTCCACCTAAACAGTAAAAAATGTTTACGTGTGGTGGTACATATTTACTTGTTACGTCGTCTGCGATTGATTGAATTTCAAGACGCTCGTTAAACCAGTTATATACTTTACTCATATTAAAGGTTGAATTAACTAATACTTGATTAGTCCATTTTTAATACATTAGGTTGTATTAATGCACAATTAGGCAAAGATTTACAAAACAAAATTTTTTGGGTGAGTGTTAAGCTCACCCATAGTATTAGACACTACGAATCTTACTTTATTTCTTAAAGTGAAGATCCAAGTCCTACGTAAGAACCATAAAAGAAGATAGCTAAAAGTCCAAGCGCTGCAAGTCCTGCTACCGTACCTACGAACCATAATGGGATTCGTCCTGTTGTTGTGTTAGACATAAAATGTGTTTCCTACAAGTCAGAATTAGTTAAAAATGTAGCTTGAAAAAAGAACTGCGAGTACAAAGATAAGAAGTAAACCCCAGTAAAGACTAGTACGGTTTAACTCAACAGTTTGCTTGTTTGGGTTTGGGTTTGTCATACAATTTTCTCCTGAATTAACGCTGAATGAATTGCATTGCTGTGATTGACCCAAGGAAAAACACAGTTGGTACAGCTAACGCGTGAACTGCGAGCCAACGGAATGTAAAAATTGGATATGTTTTAACTGACATAAAAAAAAGGGCTAAGTTAGCTGCATCAATGCTATTTTGATGCATTTATTTTCACTTATTTAAATAAAAATTAAGTTTTCGTTTAAACAAATGGTTTATTCTGGTACAAACTCATCAAGTTGAGCAAGTACACCATAACGATCTGAAATTAAAGGAACCTCTTGGCGCTCTTCCGTAAAATACTCATTTGGACGTGGTGTTCCAAATACGTCGTATGCTAAACCAGTACTTACAAAAAGCCATCCTGCAATAAAGAGTGATGGAATTGTAACACTGTGAATTACCCAGTAACGAATACTAGTAACGATGTCACTAAAAGGACGTTCTCCTGTAGAACCTGACATATGAAATCCTCAACAATTCTTTGAAAGCTTTCGTATAATACTTCAGTGTGTATTATTTACGATGCTCATTTATATTATAACTTTCTCTTCTTATTTATATCGCAAAAAAATATTGGTACTAAATAATTATTTTTATCCCATGGTTTCATAAACCTAGGGATAAAAATAATTATTTAGTTTACTTGAATTCAATTTCTAAGAATTCTTTACTAATTTGCGTTACTGGGCCAGTTACTGGACGTTGTAAACGTGTTTGGAATCCAGCTGTTCCATATGTTCCACGAATTGTTGTAATTGCAGAATATTTGCTACGGTCCGATTTTGTGAGTTCGCGTAAACGGTTTTTAATACGGGTTTTAAAACGCTCCATTGATTTTGATTTTCCAAGCGTTGATTGCATTGCATAACCAAAACGATTTGTTCTGACACGTGAATTTGGAATTAATTCGCAACTTGTGCGTGCTTTATACCATTTACGCATTAGTTTTGTACGGTGCTGTAATTTTTTAAAAGACGAATAGTTTAAAGTTTCCCAGTTATTTGTGCGACTAAGGCACTTAATCTTATCCGTTGCTTTACCATAATTTACAGTGAGCCCTTCCATTTGGTAATTCATGCAACCTTTGGCAAAATTTTTGTTTAAGTGGTGTGTAAGGGATTCACAATATGATGTTTGTGTTACGAAACTATGACGTGGACTACAACGTTGTAATTGTTTTACAAAAACACCTTCGGCCATAAAGTCTAACAATTCACTAATTAAAAGCTGAGAATAATCAACAGTTACTGGTTGGATAGCCATTCCAATATTTTGCATGGTTAATGCTGATGAATTACCTTCCGGATTTGGTGTTGACCAATTTTTAACACTTGTTAATAAGTGTACACATTTTGTTTTAAATGGGATTTGTTGTCTTTCACCAAAGGTATTAAAGGTCAAATCTTGGGGTTTTGTTAATTCATCAGTATGGAGATTATTAAAAAAGCCCTCCCCAACCGTATTTCCAATTTTTTTATTTAATTGGAGTTGGAAAAGTTTACTTAAACCTCCATTTAAAGATTCATTTGTATGACAGAATGAACCGTTGTGAATTGCTTGGAGTGTTGAACTATTAATAATAGATACTACTTCGGCATTTGTAAAACCTTCAGACATACGTCCAAAGTAGTTCCATGCAATTTTATCACTCATTTGAACTGGTGTTTTTTCTGCTTGTGTCATTAATAAAAATTCACGTTCCCCAAGAATTGGATTACGTAAATTAACAACCCATTCAAATCGACCTGATCGTAAACATGCAGGATCCATTCGGCTTAAATCGGATACTGACCCAAGAGTAAAAATTTTTCGCTGTGTTGGTCGCGTTTCTGAACCAATATAATAACCATCAAAACAAATTAAGAATTGTGTCGTTAATTGAATTAATTCTGGGCTTGTGGTTTTTTCACGATCAACTGTCATTAAATCAATATCACGAATGAAGAGTACTCCAGGGGCTTGGTTACGAACACGTCGGAAAAGTGACATGAGACGAATTACTCCAAATTTCGGATCAATAAAACGGGTACTTTCACTTTTGAAGAACGGTAAGCGTGTTTCACTAGCGATAGCTCGCGCTAAAAAACTACGCCCATTACCAGGTTCTCCAACTAATAACATTCCTTTTGGTAAATTATGCAATCCATAACGGCCTGGTTTTAATGCAGCAATAATCGGGGCGTTAGATAATTCTGTTTCAATTAATTGGAGTGCATAAAGTGAAAATTTTACAATATTTTTTACTGTAAAATTTAATGGAATATTTTTCAATTGTTTAATTGAATGAAGTTTTGATTCCTGTTGTTGTAATTTGCTATTTAATTTGGCTAGATTTTGTAAATCCTTGGTTTCAAATTCATTACCTTTTAATTGTAAACGATTAATTGAATTTTTAAGCAAATTGAAACGTGGTTCATAACCATGTTTTTGCTCATTTGTCATTAACACAGTTTCAGCTAAACTTAATTCTGGAGTGAGATAGTTTACTTGTCCCTTTTTAGCACCAACAAGTTTTTCTTTCACTTTATTACGTTGTGTCATAACCCACGCATCAACTTGGCCTGGAATTAATGGACTTAATGTTGACTCCCATACAGTATGGATTACTGTTGGCATAAAAATACCCATTCCACGAGCACGCTGTAAAGCTGCAAATAATTTTTCAATAGTTTCACTACCACCATCAATACCGACTACATCGTTTAATTTAACTTTTCCTGGGAGTCGACCAAGGTGATCAAAACGTGTATATAATACTGGAGCGGGTTTTGTACGTACATTAAAAATAAAATGTAAACGGAATTGGTAAAGATTATATGCCGCATACCAAACAAATAAACTTGGTAATAAAACATTTACTAATGTTAAATTACTGAATTGTTCAACTGTTACGTTCTCACCAATTTTCTTTAAATCATGAGTAGTAATTTCTGAGTCTTCTACGTTTAATTCACGTTCTTCCATTGAAACGTTGCCAAAGAATTGACTGAGTTCATTTTCATTCTCAGTCTTTAAAATTTGGGTATACATTTCATATACGTCTTCTACATGTTCTACGTCTTCTACGTCAATTTCATCTAAGTTTTCTAATGACTCAGCGTTATTACTGCTACTACCAACACCTGAAGCATACTTCCAAATTACATTTTCAAGGCGCACATCTTCAAATGCTTTTTTCAATTGAGTAGATTTAATTTCAGTGGCTTCGCTGTCAAATGAAGGTAATACGTCTTTTAATTCTAGGTTGGGAAATTTAACTTGTGGAGTAAGGACTTCCCAATTTGGTCCCGGGTTAATTCCAACCTGATCCGGTGCGAATTTTTTTAACCCTTCACTATAAATTAAAGATTTAACACCATTGGTGCTATTTGTATCTTCAGTTTCTAAGTCTTCGAAATTTAGGTCGGATTCAGTTTCTTTTAAAATACTAGGTTGATAAAAGTTCTCTAATGTTAATTTTTGTGAAGCAAGTACATTTTTTAATTGGTGCTCGGTTGTAAGCTGTGCCGCAAATTTAATTGCTTCAAATTCTGGATTTTTTACGGAGAACATTGCTTCCAAGTTCGGAACTGTTGGGTTTTTCCAACGGGCTGTTGTTTTTACTTGATTACCAATAAATGGGTATTTTGAAATGTCTTTGACCGTATCGTTCGTTGGTTGGATTTCAGTTAAATCTAAGTAGTCAAAATTTTTAATTAAAGGTTTATCAGTAACATACGCTGCAACTTTTCCAAATTTATTTTTAATTAATAAACGTTGGGCTAAGTCAGATTTTGGTTCAACATTAAAATTTTGTGCAGAAATTAAGTGAGTTAGTTGGTTTTTTGTTGAGTTTTCAATATAGAAAAAACGTACAAAGCCAGCCCCTGCTGTCAGACTGAAGACTCCAAGTTGGAAGACGCGTCGGTAATCTAAATTCGCAGAAAGGTAATTGAAAAGTCGTGATAGACCAAAATATTTTAAATGCTGTGGCCAATATTGCGCATTCCATTGAATTGCTTCAGTGAAGGTAGTTGCGCGACCACGGCTGCTAATTTTTACAAAATTATCATATTGGTTACCTAAAAGGGCTTGAAAAAGAGAGAATTTATAAATACTTTTAACAATACGTAATTGAGCATTTTTTAAGCCATATTGGAATTCATATTGGAGTTGTTGTTTACGGGTTAATTTTGGGCGATCTTGTTCTGGGTCGTATGCAACCCAATTTTGAACACGTTGTGCAAGCTCTGCTGGAGTTTCAATATACTCTGTTTCTTCTGTTTCCCAATTTTCACGAGCTAATAAGATTTCAAGAATTTCTTGGTTTGGTTTCATGTTTACTTCATTAATTTTTGAAGAAATAAAATCATGAAATGACATATTAACTTTATTTAAGTTAGCCGGTTTGTTAGGTTCCTTAGTCATATTAATCTATTAGTTTCAATGTTTTTTAAAAACAAGTTTTGGTTAAATCTTACTTTTTTCTAAGATGATCAAAGTTTAAAGGTTCAAGTCTAAATTTTTATTTCCAATGGTTTCAAATTACATTAATTGTTAGCATCAGAATTATTCATTAGTATATCATATAAGACCCTCTAGAATTCAAGAATCATTATTTTATTTTTTTTAATTTTCACTCCCCAGATAGGATTTGAACCTATGACCAATCGGTTAACAGCCGATTGCTCTACCACTGAGCTACTGAGGATTCAGGAATTTTGACTTGTGTTTTTATATTATCAGAATCTAAAACCCCCGTCTAGTTTTGATAATATAAAAAAATAACTTGAATCTTTGCTTACGATTTTCTATACTGAGGACAATTATGCCTCCTTAGCTCAGTGGCTAGAGCATCGTATTTGTAATGCGAGGGTCGTCGGTTCAAATCCGACAGGAGGCTTGCTTTTTCGTTTTTTTATATTTCCTGTCCCGATAGCCTAATTGGATAGGGCATCAACCTTCTAAGTTGCAATGTGTAGGTTCGATTCCTACTCGGGACGAATAGAGTCCAACTGGTAGTTAAAATAATTTTAACTACCAGTTGAAAGTATCTTATTGAATTAAAGACCAGTACTTGAGAGCCAGTTTACACCTACGTTATCAAGGATTAACGACTTGTTGTAAATTTCAAGAAGGATTACAGTGAATACTGCGAATAAACCAATAAATACAGACATTAATACAGTTGTTCCCCAACCCGGAGCTACTTTACCGTACTCTGAGTTAAGTGGACGTAATGCTGTTCCTAAAGCTGTTACTTTACCAGTTCCGGCAAGTTTTGAATCTTTTGCTGCCATAATATAACTATCTAACCTATTTGTATTTTTTGACTTTCTATTTTAAAATATAACTAAATTTACAAAAAAATTTATTTAACTTATGGAAACTTCCGCATTTTTTTACGGTGTTTTTCTTTGGTGTTTATTAATTAGTGTAACTGGTTATTCCATTTACATTGGGTTTGGGCCACCATCGAAAGAATTACGTGATCCTTTTGAAGAACACGAAGATTAATCCTTTGTACCCTGTTTTGTTAGCTAGTAATTTGTTTTGTTATTAGCTAACATGTCGTTTATTAAACAATATAAGTTTAAATTTCTTCTATTTATTATTATATCATGAAAAAGATTTGTAGGCCCAATGACATACAAATCTTTTTCATGATTTAGTCTATAAATTATTACTTACGTGAGTAGTACTCAATAATTAATAATTCATTAATTGTTAATGCAATTTGTGAGCGAGTTACATTACGCTCAACTTTTCCTGTTGCATTGTTTTTATCAACAGACACATGGGATGGAATTGTTCCACTAAATGTTTTAGAGTGTTCAACAATTGGTGCTGAAGTACTCTTAATAATTTCTCCAATTGTACAGTGATAACTTGGAATTGTTACTGTTTGTCCATTTACACTAATTAATCCATGCGAAACATATTGTCGTGCAGCACGGATTGTTGGTGCAAAACCAAGACGGTATACAATACAGTCAAGACGCATTTCGAGCATCTGGAGTAATAATTCCCCAGTTGGTCCTTTCATACGGCGAGCACGTCGAACATAACTAAGTAATTGTTTTTCACTTACTCCGTAGTTGTAACGCAATTTCTGTTTTTCTTGTAAACGCACACGGTATTGTGACATTTTTGCCATCCCTGATGAGGGCCCATGCTGTCCAGCTGGGTAGTTGCGATTTGGGATTTTTGATGTTAATCCTGGTAATTCTCCAAGACGACGCACAATTTTTACGCGGGGTCCACGGTATCGAGCCATTTTACTCTCCTGAAATTTATGTCTATTTTCAATTCTTGTAGTATACTATTACTAAAGTAAAAGAAGTTTATCACTTGAAAAGAAATGAATCAAAATAAATTTGTTTTCAGGACTTTTGGTTATAAAACTTTGTAAATATCTAAAATAGAATTTATTTTATGCCACGTTCCCAAAAAAATGATAATTTTATTGATAAAACCTTTACCGTAGTTGCGGATATTTTATTAAAAGTTTTACCGACTACCCGTAATGAAAAAGAAGCATTTGTTTATTATCGTGATGGGATGTCGGCACAAGCAGAAGGTGAGTATGCGGAAGCATTGCAGAACTACGCGCAAGCAATGCGTTTAGAAGTTGATCCGTATGATCGTAGTTTTATTTTCTACAACATTGGTTTAATTCACACGAGTAATGGAGAGCATACTAAAGCGCTTGAATATTACTATCAAGCTCTTGACCGTAACCCTTCACTCCCACAGGCGTTAAATAATATTGCTGTTATTTACCATTATCGTGGAGAACAGGCTTTAGCTGCAGGGAATATCCCAGATTCGGAAACTCTTTTTGAAAAAGCTGCAGAATATTGGAAAGAAGCAATCCGCTTAGCCCCTTTAAATTATAGTGAAGCCCAAAACTGGTTACAAACAACTGGTCGTTAAATATGTGTAGGACCTCCCTTATATAGTACTTCTTGCCTTAATGGTGGAATGGTAGACACGCTAGCCTTAGGAGCTAGTGCCAATTGGCGTGGAGGTTCGAGTCCTCTTTAAGGCACCAGAATACTTGGCTTTACACAAATTTAGAATCTTTTTTGAAAAAACTATTGACAGGGTTTCTTCCAACATTTTATACTGTTAACAAAATTATGCCCCCATCGTCTAGAGGCCTAGGACATTTCCCTTTCACGGAAGTAACAGGGATTCGAATTCCCTTGGGGGTATTTCATTTCAATATAATAAAAAATTATACTTTTTAATTCTTTCAAAATAAAACTGTCTTGCTTTTATTAGCAATTTATGGTTCAATTTATACAAAAAAATCTTCTTAGACTTTAAGTTTGAAATATTTTCCTGGTTTTTTAATCTTGTACCATATTTTAAACTTATATTTTTTGACTTTTTAAATTATTTTATATTTTTACCTATGAACTTTACACGTCAACGTACGTCACCAATTCATGCGGGAGAGATTATTAGTTACAAGAATGTGGATCTTTTACGCCGTTTTATTACAGAGCAAGGTAAAATCCTTCCACGCCGTTTAACTGGTGTTACAGCTAAGGAACAACGTCAACTTGCTAAAGCTATTAAACAAGCTCGTATTCTTGGATTCTTACAATTCCTTTATAAAGAATAATTTTTACAATTATGCCTACGATTCAACAACTTATTCGTTCTCAACGAATTAAATGTGAGACCAAAACAAAGTCTCCCGCTTTAAAATCATGCCCACAACGTCGTGGAATTTGTACTCGAGTGTATACAACTACTCCAAAGAAGCCAAATTCTGCCTTACGTAAGGTAGCCCGTGTACGTTTAACAACTGGTATTGAAGTTACTGCTTATATTCCAGGAATTGGACACAACTTACAAGAACATTCAGTTGTATTAGTACGTGGTGGTCGTGTAAAAGATCTTCCTGGTGTACGTTACCACATTGTTCGCGGTTCACTTGATACCGCTGGAGTTAAAGACCGTTTACAAGGTCGCTCAAAATATGGGGTGAAACGTCCGAAGAGTTAATTTTCCCGATCAATCGGGTTTTAAAATTTATTTATTATTTTTCGTTATGTCACGTCGAAGTGTAGCAAAAAAACGTCCGGTTGCACCGGATCCAGTGTACCAAAGCCGTCTTGTAAGTTTATTAGTAAGTCACCTTTTAAAGAAAGGTAAAAAGAGTATTGCTTACAGTATTTTTTATGCGGCAATGAAAGATATTGCTGAAACAACTTCTCAAGATCCTCTTGAGGTATTACGTCAGGCAGTATTAAATATTACTCCGAAAGTTGAAGTTAAATCCCGTCGTATTGGAGGTGCAACTCTCCAAGTTCCACTTGAAGTAAAAGCTGACCGTGGGACAGCATTAGCACTTCGTTGGTTATTAATTGCAGCTCGCGGTCGTTCAGGTCGTAGTATGGTTTCAAAACTCTCTGCGGAGATTATTGATGCATCAAATAATACAGGTGCAGCAATTCGCCGTCGTGAAGAAACACACCGTATGGCGGAAGCAAATAAAGCATTTGCACATTTCCGTTTCTAACCCTGATGTTCGTAATAGCTAAATATTTTTTTTCTTTAGCTATTGCGAACATATTAATTTAACTAAAGTATTAAAAAATAGAAGCCAAAATCAAAAGTTTTTTACATTTTTAAAATTATGGCACGCGAAAAGTTTGAGCGTACAAAACCGCACGTAAACATTGGAACAATTGGGCACGTAGACCACGGTAAAACAACACTTACTGCTGCAATTACTATGGCAATGGCAGCTCGTGGGGGAACTTCTGGTAAAGCATACGATGAGATTGACTCATCGCCAGAAGAGAAGGCACGTGGTATTACTATTAACACGGCGCACGTGGAATATGAAACAGAGGGACGTCACTACGCACACGTAGACTGTCCTGGACACGCGGACTATGTAAAAAATATGATTACTGGTGCAGCTCAAATGGATGGTGCTATTCTTGTAGTATCAGGTGCTGATGGGCCAATGCCACAAACAAAAGAGCACATTCTTCTTGCTAAGCAAGTAGGTGTGCCTAATATTGTTGTTTTCTTAAACAAAGAAGACCAAGTTGATGATGAAGAATTACTTGAGCTCGTAGATATGGAAATTCGTGAGACTCTTTCAAACTACGATTTCCCTGGAGATGATATCCCAGTAATTTCAGGATCAGCACTTCTTGCATTAGAAGCCCTTACTTCAAACCCTCAAGTTCAAGCTGGGGAAGATAAGTGGGTAGATAAGATTTTCTCTTTAATGGATAACGTTGATGAGTACATTCCAACTCCTGCGCGTGATACAGAAAAAACTTTCCTTATGGCAGTTGAGGATGTATTCTCAATTACTGGGCGTGGAACAGTTGCAACTGGTCGTGTAGAGCGTGGAACTGTTACAGTTGGTGATAACATTGAAATTATTGGGTATGTTGAAACGCGTACTGCAACAGTTACTGGATTAGAAATGTTCCAGAAAACACTTGATGAATCAGTAGCTGGAGATAACGTTGGTGTACTTCTCCGTGGAATGCAAAAAGAAGACATTGAGCGTGGAATGGTACTTGCTAAGCCAGGTACAATTACTCCGCATACAAAGTTTGAAGCACAAGTATATGTACTTAAGAAAGAAGAAGGTGGACGTCACACTCCATTCTTCCCAGGATACCGTCCACAATTCTACGTACGTACAACAGATGTAACAGGTAAAATTGAATCATTCATCTCTGATGAGGGTGATGAGGCAACAATGGTAATGCCTGGTGACCGTGTAAAAATGGTTGTAGAACTCATTCAACCTGTAGCGATTGAAGATGGAATGCGTTTTGCAATCCGTGAAGGTGGTCGTACTGTTGGGGCTGGTGTAGTATCTAAGATTGTTGCTTAGTACTAAATTACCCTGACTTTTTTGGGTTTTTTATTTGAATCAAAAAAAAATCAAATAAAAAACCCAAAATTAGCATAAATTACTTGCTTTTATTTATATAAGAAATATACTATTTAGTAGTCCTACTTTCGTCGAAAAATTTTTTTGAACCGTGCCAGAACTGAAAAGAAGCAGCACTAATAGACATATTTTCGGACAAAGTAGGCACACACGTGATATATAAATTTTAAAGTTCCAATTCATTAATTATGAAAATGTAATTTAACATTTGTTAAATTTATAACTAAAAATCGTGTATCTAATACATTAGAAATTCGTATTTTTTTATAATTAAAATAAATTTTTAAGGCGGTGCCCAGATTCGAACTGGGGGATAAAGGATTTGCAGTCCTCTGCCTTACCACTTGGCTACACCGCCGCTGATTACCGAGAATCAGGTATACTTACAGATTACCGTATTTTATTGATCTTTTCAATATAAATTTATTTTTACAATTTATTGTTTTCAAAAATCGGGGATAAGTTATTATGACGCTGTTTCGCCAAAATTCAGCGCTTCCAAATTTTTTAGATTCTCAACGCGATAGTTTCCGCTTTTTTTTAGCAAAAGGAATTCGTGAAGAACTAGATTTTTTCTCACCTATTGTAGGCCAAAGTTTAGGAAGTGCTTCAAAAAGACCAACTGATCGTTTTATTTCAGTTTCTTTTCATTCAAAAGATTTTTATTTTAAAAAGCCTAAATATACACCAGAAGAAGCGGTACAAAAATTACAAACTTACAAAAGTTCATTGATTGTTCCCGTTCATGTTTATTCAAAGGCTTTAAATTTAAATGCTACGTTCCCGGTTGCATTTTGTGATTTACCCCTAATGACTGAACACGGTACTTTTATTCTTAATGGGTCACCTCGTGTAATTGTTCACCAAATTGTACGTTGTCCAGGTGTATATTTAAAAGCTCAATTCGATAAACAAGGAAACCGCACTCATTTAGTAAGTTTTTTATCAGCTTATGGATCGTGGTTACGCTTTGAAACTAATAAACAAGGTGTAGTTTTTGCGCACATTGATAATCTTCGTAAAGTTCCCGTGACTTTATTTTTACAAGCGTTAGGATTTTCAATCGATACAATTGTTGCTTCTTTAAAATATCCTGAATTATTAGACCCAACATTAAAAGAGGTTGGATCACACCCAACAAATGAACAAGCAACATTGTTGTTAATGTCGCGATTATTTCCGAACCGACCAGCCACAGTTGCTCGAGGTCGTAAATTCTTATTTAACCAATTTTTCAACCCTCGACGTTATAGTTTAAGTAATGTTGGACGTCAACGAGTAAACCAAAAATTCCGTATGCGTTCAAAGTCTAAACATTTAACCCTTACCCCACAAGACGCATTAGCTGGGCTAGATTATTTATTACGTTCGGAAAAAGGGGAAACAGAATTTTTGGATGATATTGATCATTTAAAAAATCGCCGTGCACGTTTAGCAGGAGAATTAATTCAAGGGCAATTTCGTTTAGGTTTAAATCGTTTAGAGCGTGTTATTTATAATCGTATTAGTGATGAAAACATTTTACGTAAAAGTCCTGGAGCGTTAGGCTCATTAAACTCATTAATTCGTACTCAAGTCCTTTCAGCAGTTTTCCAAGAATTTTTTGGTTCAAATCAATTATCACAATTTATGGACCAAACAAATCCACTCGCTGAGGTTACCCATAAACGCCGTTTAAGTTCTTTAGGTCCTGGTGGGTTACACCGTGACCGTGCGGGTTTAATTGTTCGTGGAATTCACCCAAGCTACTACGGTCGTATTTGCCCGATTGAAACTCCTGAAGGTAAAAACGCTGGTTTAGTTGGTTCAATTGCAACGTTTACACAAATTAATACAAATGGTTTTTTAGAAAGTCCATATTATAAATTAATTAAGAAAACAAATTCGCCTGATCCTAATGGATTCTTTTTATTAAGTGCATTTTATGAAGAGGATACTATTGTTGCTCAAGGTGATGTGGATTTAACTCAATCTCGTATTCCAACCCGTAATAAAAGTGAATTTACTGAAAATAAAGTTGAAGATATTAATTTTTTAGGGCTTTGTCCAATTCAATTTATGTCAATCGCCACTTCTCTTATCCCATTCTTGGAGCATGACGATGCGAACCGTGCTCTTATGGGCTCTAATATGCAACGTCAAGCAGTTTCTTTATTAAAGTCTGAACGACCTTATGTTGGAACAGGATTAGAGGCACATGTTAGTCGGGATGTTGGTTCAACAATTATTGCAAAGCATAATTGTTATGTTTCGTATGTTGATAGTCAAAGAATTGATTATTTCACCCCAACTTCAAAAGATACGAATTTAATTGATTTTAAATCGTTAACAGCCAATGAGATTTTTTCTAGTAATAATTTTGACCATCATACAATTTGGCTCACAACTTACCAACGTTCAAACCAAGATACGTGTTTAAATCACAGTCCAGTTGTGCAAGCTAATACTTGGGTTGAATCAGGTGATTGCTTAGCTGACAATGCTACTAGTTCAAATGGAGAACTTTCGTTAGGCCGTAATATTTTAATTGGGTACATGCCATGGGAAGGCTATAATTTTGAAGATGCAGTTCTTGTGAGTGAACGTTTAGTTTTTGACGATGTTTTTACATCCATTCATATTGCAAGATACGAAGTTTCCACAGCCAGATTACGCGAGGGCCAAGAGTATTTTACAAAGCAAGTTGAAAAGAATCAATATTTAGATAGCTATGGTGTTGTTCAATTGGGAACTTGGGTTGAAGGTGGTGATGTTTTAGTTGGTAAAATTTCACCCCAACCAGAATCAGAAAACACACCCGAAGGCCGCTTATTACGTGCAATTTTTGGTGGAGTTGCCCGCAATACTAAAAATACGTCTTATTGCCTATCCAGTGGAGTGACAGGTCGTATTCTTGATGTGCGCTGTGAATTTCAACGCCAAACAACAAACCTTGAAGAAGAAAGTATTGAATCAACGGGATCGGTTTATATTTATTTAGTACAAAAACGTCGTTTACAAGTTGGTGATAAGGTAGCTGGGCGTCACGGTAACAAAGGTATTGTTTCTAACATTTTACCTCGTGCTGATATGCCTTACCTCCAAAGTGGAAAACCTTTAGATATGGTATTAAACCCATTAGGAGTACCATCACGAATGAATGTAGGCCAAATTTTTGAGTGTTTACTTGGGTTGGCTGCTAATACATTAAATCAAAATTTTAAAGTTTTACCATTTGATGAAATGCATGGTTCGGAAGTTTCTCGTGGTTTTGTTTACCATTATTTATATAAGTCACGTTTATTAACACAACAAAAATGGCTATTTAAACCAAATTCACCGGGTAAGAGCGTTATTTTTGATGGACGAACTGGATTACCGTTTGATCAACCTGTAACAGTTGGGTATCCATATATTTTAAAGCTTGTTCACTTAGTAGATGACAAAATTCATGCTCGATCGACCGGCCCATATTCATTAGTAACACAACAACCTTTAGGTGGCCGTTCAAAGAAAGGTGGGCAACGTTTAGGTGAGATGGAAGTTTGGGCTCTTGAAGGGTTTGGTGCTGCTTATGTTTTACAAGAACTATTAACAATTAAATCTGATGATATGATTGGGCGTAACCGAGCTTTTATGTCAATGATTCGAGGAACTTTATTACCGAAACCGGGAATTCCTGAATCTTTTAAAGTTCTTGTTTCTGAATTACGTGGATTATGTCTCGATATGAGTATTGCACGTATTAACTTTTAATTATTTATTTCATTTTAGGCTTATGAGTATTGAATATGTTCAACTCCAACTAGCTTCTCCAACTGAAATTAAACGTTGGTCACAACGAATGTTACCAACTGGTGAATTAGTTGGAGAAATTAGTAAAGCTGACACGATTAACTATCGAACATTTAAACCTGAACGTGGTGGATTATTTTGTGAGCGTATTTTTGGTTCAACAGTAAACCGTGAATGTTCGTGTGGAAAAACAAAACGTCGAAAATTAATTGCTCCATTAAATTATAATCGCCTTAAATTACAACCTACTAATTCTCAAGCAACAAATGTGCAAGATATGATTGAGGTTTGTCCGGCATGTGGTGTGGAGCCAACTAATTCAAAAGTTCGCCGTTATCGTATGGGATGTATTTCGTTAAAGAAACCCGTTGCCCATATGTGGTATTTCAGAAATAATCCAAATGTGTTAGCTAGTATTTTGAATATGCGAAGTCAAGAAATTGACGAGACTGTTCATTTCCAGACTTATATTGCATCTAAGCCTGGTACACAAAACTATTGTTTGCACGGAGGTGTCCAATGGTTTGTAAACCATTGGGAACCAATGCATCCCTATTTTGCAGGAGAATTAGATCCTTTAATAGATACTGCTGCGCCTTGGAATGGGAGTAAAGCAGTTATGCCATCACAAATTAAAACAATTGAAAATTGTGGTGCTGAGGCTTTACAAGAGCTTTTAACACGTATTGATTTAGCCTTTTTACAACGTATGCTCGCTCGTAAATTAAAAAATGCAATTGAGCGAAAAAAATTAGCTTCAAAATCATTACGAAAGCAACACAAACGACGTAAAAAAGCAAAATTACTTGGACGTGCTGATCAAAAAAATTATGGTATTACTGTTAAAGTAAAAACCTATGCTCGACGTTTGGAATTTGTTCGTTCATTAGCCCGTAAAGGTCTACGCCCAGAATGGATGGTGCTCTCTGTTTTTCCAGTATTACCTCCTGATTTACGACCAATGATCCAAATGTCAAGTGGCCGATTTGCAACTTCAGATTTAAATGATTTATATCGTCGTTTAATCTATCGTAAAATTCGATTCGAAAAATTTTTAAGCTTATTTGACGAAGAATTTTTACCAGATTTATTAATTCGACATGATTTATGCTTATTACAAGAAGCTGCAGATTCGATTATTGATAATGGTCGATTAGAAAAACCAGCCCAACGACCAAACCGTAAACCTTTTAAATCCCTAACTTCAATTATTGAAGGTAAACACGGGCGTTTCCGTCAAAATTTATTAGGGAAGCGTGTCGACTATTCTGGACGTTCAGTAATTGTAGTTGGACCGAAATTACGATTACATCAATGCGGTTTACCACGGGAAATGGCTTTAGAATTATTTCAACCCTTTGTTATTCGTGCGTTATTAGAAGAGTCTGGTGTTAAAAATATTCGTGCAGCAAAAAATCTTTTACAGCGCCGACCACAAATGGTTTGGGATATTCTTGAAAATGTTGTTTTAGGTCACCCAGTTTTATTAAACCGTGCACCAACATTACACCGTTTAGGTATTCAAGCATTTGAACCAATTTTATTATCTGGCCGTGCAATTCAGTTGCACCCATTAGTATGTCCCGCTTTTAACGCCGATTTTGATGGTGATCAAATGGCTGTTCATGTGCCATTAGGACTTGAAGCACAAGCTGAAGCTCGCCTGTTAATGTTAGCAACACATAACTGGTTATCTCCTGCAACAGGTGAACCTAGTATTCTTCCGAGTCAGGATATGATTCTTGGATTTTATTATTTAACAACATTAAAGCCAACTATTAGCCATAAGCGTACGACTAATCTTGCGTCTGGGTTAACAAATAAAGTACCTTATCAACTTAATACGATTTATAATAGTTTCGAAAGCGTGCTACATGCTTACGATATTAATAAAATTGATTTACATGAAATGGTTTGGCTCCGTTGGTCATCCTATATCCAAACCCAAAATCCGTTTCCATTACAACTTAATATTTCGCCAAACGGTCATGTAACTAGTATTTATGATAGTTTTGTTATTGAATCTGACTCTGACCAGCAGGATTGGTTAGTTAAATCTCCTGAAATTTCACAAACAACGAAAAAAATAGTGTCTTACCAATCAGAAATGTCAGTAACTGGATCATCATTTTATATTCGTACAACACCTGGGCGTGTTCTTTTTAACAATTTAATTTATGAAAACCTTTTTTTGTAACAGAACTGTAGATAAAGGTGAGATGAAACGTCTAATTAAATGGGTTTTGTTAAATTATGGAACTGAAAAAACAACCCGTTTAATTGATCAATTAAAAACAATGGGATTTCATTATGCAACACATGCTGGAATTTCTTTAGGAATTGATGATTTATCAATCCCACCTATTAAATCAGCATTTTTAGAAAATGCTGAAAATGATATTTATGCGAATGATTTACGCTTAAAGCGTGGTCAAATTACTTCTGTTCAGCGATTAGAAAAAGCTTTAGATATTTGGAATACAACAAACGATACCTTAAAAACTGAGGTTGTAAATTATTTCCGTTCAACGAATATTTTTAATCCAGTTTATATGATGGCTTTTTCTGGAGCTCGAGGTAATATTTCTCAAGTCCGACAGTTAGTTGGAATGCGTGGGTTAATGGCCGACCCGCAAGGACAAATTCTTGATTTCCCAATTCGACGAAATTTCCGTGAAGGGTTAACAGTAACGGAATATATGATTTCATGTTATGGGGCCCGTAAAGGTTTAGTTGATACTGCATTACGTACGGCAAGTTCTGGGTATTTAACTCGTCGATTAGTTGACGTTGCCCAAAGTGTAATTATTCAACAAGTTGATTGCCAAACAACCCAAGGATTACGCATTATTCCAAATGCAAAGCAAATTGATTCTCAATTGTTAGGCCGTGTTTTATTTGAAAATGTAGTGGATGTAGAAACGGGAAGAATTATTGGTTACAAAAATGAGGATATCTCCCCGGCACTAGCATTAAAATTAGTGAAACAACCTACATTAACAATTCGTTCACCGCTAACATGTAAGTTTCACGCAGTTTGTCAATTGTGTTATGGGTGGAATTTAGCACAACAAAAGTTAGTCCAATTGGGGGAAGCTGTAGGAGTTTTAGCCGCTCAATCAATTGGAGAACCTGGTACCCAATTAACAATGCGCACATTCCACACAGGTGGAGTATTTGCAGGAGAGGCAACTGAAAAGGTTTATTCTCCACAAAGTGGGATTGTTTCATACACTAAAACTATTTGTGGACGTAAAGTTTTATCAAAATATGGTGAGGTTGCGTTTTTAACGTTTCAACCATTAAAGCTTAGACTCCAAAATGCAACACAAAGTTCAATTTTAAAATTCCCTGCTTTTACCTTATTATATGCGTCTCCTGGCCAATTTGTTGCTAATCACCAAAGTTTAGCAGAGTTATCACGTGTTGAAGCCAAGGATAAGTTTGAACAATTTGATCAAGGTTTAGAAATGGTTTATAAAGAGTTTACTACTGACCGTTCTGGTCAAGTCTTTTTACCCGGTTTAGAATCAAAGGTTTTAAATACTAATATTCCTATTACATCTAATAAATGGTTAGAAATGTGGGTATTAGGTGGAGCTATTACAAACTCATATTCCTTACGTCCAGGTGACAATATTAAAAATATTTTCCAACCTATTAATTCTTTAACTAAAACGACATTAAAGTCTGTTAATTTATCATTAAAAACAATTTCAAGTTTGAAATTTCCAGCATCTTCTAACAGTCTCAAATTAGCATCTGATTATTTAGGACTTTGGAAAAAGTTATATTTAATTAATTCTAAATTAGATTTACCATTTGCCCAATTAAATTTTATTACAGCATATAAATTAGAATTAATTAAAGTTCAACAACAGTTAACTGTAGGTTCAAACTTTAATGTAAAACCATTAAAATTTCGTAATAATAGTTTTCAACCAAAAAGTTTAAAATTTAAAAAGGTTTCGCCTGAAAACGTTAAGTTTAAAAAAGACGATTTTAAATTACTTCGATTTTCAGAAGAACAATACCAATTCATTAGTTTAAAATCACAAACTAAATACAATGAAATGGCTCCAACGAATTGTTTTAGCAAATCTTTTAACCCATTAAATACACTTAGTTTTAATACTTTAACCGCTTTAAACTTTAAAAATGACAAAATTGATACTTTCTTAAAGTTTCCTACTTTTTGGTTCAATTCAAGTAAAAAGCCCCATTTTTTACCAACCCCTACCAATGTTAATCTAAATACATTTAAATTTGTGGTGGGGCAAGGTGGTTTTTCACCGAGTTTACTTACTTATAAACCCAGTGAGACTATTAGCCAATCTACAGTAAAAAAGTTCAATCAAACAAATCCTTTTGGAGAAATCCGTGCAAAGGATTGTATCATGACCCATAATGACCAAATTGGTTTTAAAATTGAAGCACAAGACCTTACTGCTCAATTGGGGGATTATCTCCGTATTGAAGATGGAGTCACGAATAAGTTACGTATGCCTGTTTCCGGCCAAATTCAATTTGTAAGTGGGAATAGAACGCTAGTGCGTCATGTTCAACCTTATTTAGTTGTACCGGGTACTCAACTTGAAGTACAACACGGTAGTTTAGTGACTGAGAATGATAGTTTAGGAAAGTTAGTTTCTGCTCAATCAACAGCTGGTGATATTGTTCAAGGTTTACCGAAGGTTGATGAACTATTAGAAGCCCGAGAACCACAACATAAGGTTCTTTCAAGTATGCATGCAAAACTTTCAACTTTATTTTCACAGTATGGAAAAGTTTATGGTTTACGAGAAGGTTGTGAATTAAGTTTTCAGAAAATTCGTCAATTTTTAGTTCAAGAAGTGCAAGATGTATATCAATCACAAGGAGTGTATATTGGGGATAAACACGTTGAAATCATTGTACGTCAAATGACGACTCATGTGGTTGTAGTAGATCCTGGAAAAACTGGATTATTACCGGGTGATATTATTGATATCCGACGTATTGAACAGTTGGAGCATAATGGATTACTTGCTGGCGTTAAATACCGTCCGATTTTATTAGGTATCACTCGTGCAGCATTAATGGCTGAAAGCTTTATTTCCGCGGCTAGTTTCCAAGAAACAAAACGTGTACTCTCTAAGGCCGCGTTAGAAGGTCAAATTGATTGGTTAACTGGTTTAAAGGAAAATGTAATTTTAGGTCGATTAATTCCAGCTGGAACTGGTTTATATTAATTCCAACTTGTGTTATACTCCCAGTAATTAATGTGAATGTTTATAAGATTTGAAAACTTTAAAATTATAAAAATATGTTACAGTCAATGCTTGAAGCAGGTGTTCACTTCGGACACCAATCACGCCGTTGGAATCCTAAAATGGCTCCATACATTTATGAAGAAAAAAATGGGATCCACATTTTAGATGTAGTCCAGACAATTGACGAACTTGAAAAAGCTCGTGCTGCATTTAAATCAGCAAAAAATGTAATTTTTGTTGGAACTCGCCCTGCTATTGCCCCTTTAATTCAAGAAGCAGCAATGAACTCAAACTCGCATTATGTAAATACGCGTTGGGTTGGGGGACTTTTAACTAACTGGTCGACTATGTCAATGTGTCTTGAGAAATTAACTCGTTTAGATGCACAGTTAGAAAATGCAGTACCACAAAAAGGTTTTACAAAGAAAGATATCTTAAGTTTATCTAAAGAGCGTGAACGTCTTGAAAAATTTTTTGGTGGCCTCCGTGATTTAAAAGGTTTACCAGATTTAGTAGTTATTGTAGGACAACCAAACGAACGTAATGCTGTATTAGAGTGTGAAAAGTTAAACATTCCAACAATTACATTACTCGATTCAAACTGTGACCCAACTTCGGTAGCATACGGAATTCCTGCAAATGACGACTCAGCTCGTTCAGTAGCATTTATTCTTGATCACCTTACTAAAGCCTAACATTTGGTTGTTTTGGTAATTTTTCAGGCCGGCATTGCCGGCCTGATTTTTTTTATTTGCCTCTAAGAAAGAGGCAGACGTAACACGTGCTTTCCTAGACACTTGTATACTGATACTCAGAAGCATTCAAAACGAATGAGATTCAAAAACACATCATGGAGAGTTTGATCCTGGCTCAGAAGGAACGCTGGCAGCGTGCATAACACATGCAAGTCGAACGGTAGTAGTATCTTCGGATACTATGAGAGTGGCGAACGGGTGAGTAACACGTAAGAATCTACCTTTAGGACGGGGATAACTTCTGGAAACGGATGCTAATACCCGATATGCTGTGGAGTGAAATGAATTTCGCCTAAAGATGATCTTGCGTCTGATTAGCTAGATAGGGTGGTAATGGCGCCCTATGGCGACGATCAGTAGCTGGTCTGAGAGGATGGACAGCCACATTGGGACTGAGACACGGCCCAAACTCCTACGGGAGGCAGCAGTGGGGAATTTTCCGCAATGGGCGAAAGCCTGACGGAGCGACGCTGCGTGAAGGATGACGGCCTGAGGGTTGTAAACTTCTTTTCTCGAAGAAGAATCAATGACGGTATTCGAGGAATAAGCATCGGCTAACTCTGTGCCAGCAGCCGCGGTAAGACAGAGGATGCAAGTGTTATTCGGATTGATTGGGCGTAAAGCGTCTGTAGGCGGTTTAGAAAGTCTTTTGTGAAATACTTCAGCTCAACTGGAGCTCCGCAAAAGAAACTTCTAGACTTGAGGGAAGTAGAGGTACAGGGAATTTCCGGTGGAGCGGTGAAATGCGTAGATATCGGAAGGAACACCAATATGGCGAAGGCACTGTACTGGGCTTTACCTGACGCTAAGAGACGAAAGCTAAAGGAGTGATTAGGATTAGATACCCTAGTAATTTTAGCCGTAAACGATGGAAACTCACTGCCGAGC
>TARA_B100000674_G_scaffold112386_1_pt1 | contig 33296 bp, 32 predicted proteins | sample TARA_B100000674 | Tara Oceans TARA_B100000674 (sample SAMEA2622759) | marine metagenome | biome: marine biome (ENVO:00000447); feature: surface water layer (ENVO:00002042); material: "saline water (ENVO:00002010), including plankton (ENVO:xxxxxxxx)" | depth 5 m | reverse complement strand
CCCCCCTCACTTTGGAATTGGAGCGTCTTCTGCCCAGCGAGCAAGATATCTCTCTAGGTGCAACTTTTTCCTTGTGTTCTGTGAAGACATGTATCGTACTTTACCGAAAATAGGTCTCTCTGGACCCCATGCTCTGTCATGCCTTCCTAAGACCCAGAAAATACCTGTGTAGGAATTCGGATCTCTACCATCTAGAGCCCATCTATCATTGATGTTAATCATCCATTCAGCGGCTGTTTCGGGATTTGGAGCCCACTCTAGAATTCTCTTACCCCAGAGCATTCTGAGATAATTATCGATATGGCCACTACGTACCAATTGTCTTTGGGCAGCGTTCCATATTTCATCACCGGTTTCTGCATTCTCAATTTGTTCGAATGTATATTCCTCTCTTGGATCGGAAGAATGCAAATCTAGAGATGTCTTTGCCCACTCTGGAATCGAGTCGATTGTGTTGTGGTCTTCTCTGATATGTGCGAAATTAAATCCAAGTTCACGCCAAGTGATAATCTGGTCTAGGAAGGCTTCGTGGGCTTCAGGAACGCCCCACCAACCACTTCTTGTTCCTCTTCCGGTATCCTCAATCGAGATTTTACTCGGGTCCCAATCAGAACGGTCCAAGACTGCCTTAACCACCTCAACTGACGATATGTGGCCAAAATGGAGCCAAGGTGATAGGCCGCTGCTTGCCGAATCATCTGGATTGTTTCTGCCAGTGTCATATCTGTCTAAGTCATTTTTGAGGAATCTGTCAAGTCTGGCAATTGCTTCAAATCGACCTCCGCGCTTTGAATCCACAGCAGTAACTTCGTGATCAATATCTAGAGGTTCACAAGCTTCCTTGCCAATATCTCCTCCCTGAGCAACTCTCCATAGCCATTCATAGGGAGTGATTGGGCTATCCGCGTTAGAGAATAAATCCTCGATAAATTTGTTAGAAAGACGTAAATCTGTCGCGACATTTTCCATAGGGTCATATGCAGGAAGAGTAGTCAATGCACCGATGAGGTTTCTTTGCATATGTTTTCGGAAGGAATATGCAGAAGGGAATGCTCTATCCGCCCAACCGATAGGCAATATTCCATTAGAATCTACAGCGTCCAATCGGACTCTGCAGAACTTTGCAGCCTGACGCATAACGTCTCTTGGAAGGTAGGTTGGGAAGTCATCGATGACAACTGCACAGGACCTTTGAGATAATTTTCGAAGTAATCCATTTCCAGTTTGTTTGTGGGTTTCAACCCAGGGGATGTAAGTTAATTCGTTAGATGCAAAGATAGCGTTGTTATCGATAATCCCCTGAACGAAAAAAGTGAGAATTCTATCACTTGACCAAGTGTGCCTAACAGAAACTGGTTCCACAACCAACAATGGCTTGCCCAATTCAGTAGCGAGGGTTATCGAATGTTCGAGAGCAGAGTTGTAATGGTATCTTCTTGAAGCAGTCATCCAATAGAGAACGAATTCCCCTTCCTGGTTGATTGGAAATTCATTCAAACGATGAACTCGATGTTCCGAAGCAACGGAGCCCTCGAAAAACTGCTCGTTCATCGTCTAGAGTTAACTTACCTGCGCTATATAATAGAGTGTTTACAAAATCAGTTCGATAAAAACAGTCTTTGATAAGGTAATGCAGTAACGTGGCAATTGAATGACGATACAAATTGACGATATTCGACCACTATCAATCGAGTCTGATTCCTTCCTCCCGACTGAATTTGGAAACTTCAGAATTAGGGTATTTGTTGGACCAGATGGAAAAGAGCACTCAACCCTGTATGCAGGAGACATTTCTAATCCCGAGAACACACCACTCGTTAGGATTCATTCCGAATGTCTTACTGGGGACGCTTTCGGTTCCCTAAAATGTGATTGTGGACCTCAGTTAGAGTCTGCTATGCGCAGGATTCAGGAAGAAGGATGTGGAGCAATCGTATACCTCCGACAGGAAGGCAGAGGTATCGGTCTTTACTCGAAAATACAGGCTTACGCTTTGCAAGACCAAGGACACGATACCCTAGATGCGAACCTTTTGCTAGGCTTGCCAGCCGACGGTCGAACCTACGATGTGGCTGCCGAGATGTTGAAGGATCTGGGAGTCGGTACTATTCGATTGATGACGAATAATCCTCTGAAGATAAATGGACTAATTGAGAATGGAATTGACGTCGAACAACGACTTGAGCATGTAGCTGGAATATCTAATTTCAATAGCCAGTACCTTGCTACTAAAGGGGCTAGAATGGGGCACCTTTTGGACCTAGATTAGATTAAAACAAACTTGAGCAGGGGACAAAACATGCAGTCACTAGTGGGAACAACCGCACCAGACTTCTCCGCGCTAACCAGTGAAGGAGAAGAGTTCAATCTCGGCGACTTAGATGGTCGCTGGAAAGTACTGTTCTTTTACGCTGAAGATGGATCTCCAACCTGCAAGAGAGGATGTCTATCATTCAAGGAGCAGTACAACATTTTCAAATCCCTGGAACCACCAGCAGAAATCGTCGGAATTAGTCAAAATACCGTTGACGAACACAAGGAATTCAAAGAAGAATTAGGGCTTCCTTTCGTCTTACTTTCAGACCCAGAAAGAAAGATTGCTGAGAGTTATGGGGTTCCAGTCCATCTTGGAAGATTTCCTTCTAAGTCATCGTTCGTTATTGGTCCAAATAACAAAATTCACTTCGTTTACGATTGGCTATTTAGGCCTCGTCAACATGTTGCTAAGATTCTTCGCTCACTAAGTAGCGTAACGAGTTGATTTGATGAGTTGGGAACGACTACTGATGGATGCCGGCCTCTCAGAGAGAGAGGTGAATACCGTGATGGTATTGTCTAGTACACCGAACATGAAGGCAAGTGAAATTGCCAAAGAAATAGGCACAACTAGGTTAGACGCATACAATTCCTTGGAGAGGTTGCAAAGAATAGGAATTGTTACCTCAACCGCTGATCGTCCAATGAGATTTTCTAGTCCTTCAATAAACGAGGTAGTATCTCATTTAATTGAAATCAATAAGGAACAACTTAGCCGAATGGAAGAAAGTTATGGAAATTTAATTTCCGGAAAACAGACTTCTTCTTTTGAGCAGGAGAGAGTGTCGGATGAGCCTAAATTCGCAGTGCTGAAAGAAAGAGTCCACATCCTGAAGAGAGTAGAAAAAATGGCCGAAGATGCTGAAGAAAGCCTTACTTTGGTCTTAGGGAAATTTGGCATATTACAACTTTGTAGAAACCCTGCGCTTGCAGAGGTTAACTCTGCTGCTGAAAGGGGTATTGTAATCCGCGTTTTGGCCCAACTGGATAGGCGAACAACAAGATTCTATGGAGAATTGAACCACCTAATTGAAGTCAAACACTCAGATGACTTAGATGCGCAAGGAGCAGTGGTGGATTCATCAGAAGTCATCCAATATCTGACTATGGAAGAAAATCCGGTAGGAAGAGGCAAAGAAGATGCTGCATTATTTGTTGAGTCAGAAACCTTCGCTGAATCTCAATTGAATTTAATCGATGCAATTTGGGAAGAGGCAATTCCTTTCGAGACCGCATCAAAGAGATTCACCGAGGAGAAGATTGTCGACCCTCTGAAATTAACTCTCGATAGTATGTCATTCCTTGAGAGAATTCGAGAGGTATTGGAAATTAATGACAATCTTCCAGAAACCGATACACCATTCAATCCTGATGCATTCATGGCCTCTGGGTTAGAAGTTAGTGAGGCTAGAAGGGCGCTAGAAACCGGAGGAGTTCAGAGCCTAAATGCGTTCGGAATTGACCTGACATCTTTGCTTCGACAAGTCGGAAATCGCATAGGGCAAGAATTAGCCTTTAGCCTGAAGGATATAGACGGAAATATCGAATTCCTTAATGAGATGATGGACTGGTGGGAATATGCAGGACTGGGGAAACTAAGTTACGATCTGGACCCTGATTTCCACATCAAAGTAGAGCTTTCAAACAATACATCTGATTCTGAAAGCCTTCCGCTCTGGGCACTCGATGATGGGATTATCGAAGGAGCACTGACAGAGAGATATACTCCAGAAAGTGGTGTCTTGGTTCGTCGATTTGAATCCGAGGATGAAGAAGAATTCTGTAGATACAATTTGATTATATCACAGTGACTTACCACGGTTTGGTTTGACCTTTCCACAGTTTCTACCTAATCGATAGGAAGTGGTTCTCGGACGCCAGAAAAGCATTGAAAGCAAACCTAGAATTATCCCTCCTAAAACCAATCCCGGCCATCCTGTTTGGATATATCCTTCACTTGCGTTGAAGTAGGCCCAAACAAATGAAGGAATGATTCCAACAATCATAGCGATTACAATTTCTTCCTTTAGTAGGCTCGTAGTATCTCGATTGGTAGGCAATCTCTGAGGGTTCTCCTCGAATTCTAATTCATCTTCTCTTCTTACCAATCTAGCAAATTTTGGTTCCGTTGAACCTTTCGCCAGTAGCCTGGTGGTGGGTTTGCCTGAAGACCATTGTTTTACAATTTGGAAAGTCCAATCATCCATCAAATGAGGTCTTCCATCTAGTGCTTTATTCCAGTAATTTCCTTTACAACAATCAGAAAGATTCTCTAGTTCTTGATCACCAGTAATCACTCCTTGATCTAAAGCCAATTTCCATTCTGACTCACTCGCCAAATCTGCTTCTTTGGATTGAATTATTTTGTCAGCCTCTTCAATTAGAATAGGATGCTTAGCAATTGAGTATCGATAACTTATCTCAACCATATGTTTTGGTCCGATTCCTCCGAACAAGATTGAGCGATTGTCACTTCCAATCTCGGTTCGCCCCGGAGAAACGGAGACCCATTCGATGGACATACTCAATCCTCTGCTTCAATTTCTCCAGTTTGAATTGCCCATTGTGAAGCGTATACACTATCGTTTTTGAGTAATTCTTGATGGGAACCGCGTTCTACAATTGCTCCATCGACCATAGAAATAATTTCGTCAGCGTTTCTTATTGTTGCCAATCGGTGAGCAACACCAATTGTGATTCTCTTCTTACCATTGGAACCATTCCCTCCACCGAATAGTGATTGTTGAATTCTCTTCTCCGTCTCTGCATCCAGAGCAGCGCTCGCCTCGTCTAAAATTAGCACATCTGGATTCATTAGCAAGGCTCTAGCGAGGCTAATCCTAGCGCGCTGACCGCCTGAAAGTCTGACCCCTCTGTCACCGACCATTGTTTCCATTCCATTCTCCAATTCAGCGACAAAATCCCAAGCGCCAGCCGTTTCTAGTGCCAACTTCACGTCATCATCGCTAGCCTCGCGAGCATAGGCGACGTTGTCTCTAATTGTTCCAAAGAATAGGAATGGGTCTTGACTGACAAATCCAATTCGTGAGCGAACCGAATGAATTGTGAATTCTGATATGTCTTGACCATTGATTCTAATTTGTCCTGATTGCGGTTGGTAGAACTTTTCTGATAACTTTAGAATGGTAGATTTGCCTGCCCCCGTATGGCCCATTATTCCTAGAAACCCTCCAGATTCAACCTTGAATGATACGTCGTTCAAGACATTGATTGCCGTACCGGGATACGCAAATGTGACTGATTCAAAAGAAATTGACGAAATTGGCTGGGTTAACTCCAGAGCTCCGTCAGAATCGGATATCGACGGTACCAAATCAACTAATGCGAATACTCTTCGGGAAGCTGCTTCGCCTCGTTGTAGTTGATTTAGTAACATTCCTAGAATCCAAAGAGGCATCGTCATCCTAGTTGAAATCAAAAGAAACGTGACGAATTGACCAACACTAATCTCTCCTGAACTCATCAACCAACCTCCTGCTGATACCAATAGACCAAATGAAATCCCTGCAACAATATGGAACCCCGGAATAAACCTGTTTCTGATGAATGCTGCCTGAATTGCTTGATCTTTGTAATCTGCACTTTGACCATCTATTCTATCCATCTCGAATTGTGTAGAATTGTAAGCTTGAACAACCGTTATTCCGGAGAGAACATTCTCAAGTATTGCTACAATTCCTCCAGTACTCTCACGCTGTTTACGATATTTTCTCTGGACCCTTGTTGAAAACCAAATAACCATTGGAACAATTAGGATAAACGGTGTGAATAAAATCGCACACAATATCGGGGACATCCAAAACAAGATCGCAAAAGCAGTGATTAGGGTTGTAAAAATTCTAATTATGCTTGTGCTCGCATCCGAAATTACGTCCTCTAATTGTGCTACATCAGCTGACAAGACTGACATTAGATTTCCAGTTTGTCTGGTCTCAAAATATGAAGCTTCCATGCTGAGTAATGATCGGGTCGCGTCCATCCTGATGTCATGCTGGGCCATGTAGGCAATGGACTGCCATAACTGATTACTCAACCCCTGAAAAACCGCTAAAATGACAAAAGACAAGAGAATTAAAGCACCAAATCCCAATTCAACTGAACTAATCGGACCTACTGAAGGGAAAATATCGAGAGTGACAAAACTCTCAATCTGATTATTGGTAAATTGAGGATTATCAGGATTGTAGTAATCGGCAGCCATCCCAATAGCGATGAATGGAATTAGATCAAACACCCTAGCCCCCATGTTAGATAGAAGCCCTCCCAATGCCCTTTGCCAATAGCGGGTCACATAGGGAACGATTCTCCAGATTTGGCGTCCAACTATTTGCGACTCATCCTCTGTGTCTGAGGAATCTCGGGCAATTCCCGACGCCATCGGCTTTGTCATTGAATAAGCCCCCTCTGTTTGACCTATGAATGCTTCACTGCCGTGCAGACCTATGGTCTGCACGATGGTAGTCAGAATTTTTTGGTGCGCTCGCCGGGATTTGAACCCGGGCAAAGAGGTTGGAAACCTCTTGTGCTACCCCTACACCACGAACGCGCAACCCGCCGATTGAGGACTAGTCTTTGACCGATTCGGTGCGCTAACTAAGCGTCAGAGGTCGCTGAATTTCAAAAAGGAAGAGCGTTTCGGCCGCTTATGCTTCTAAGGCAAAGGTTCGGTATAGCGATGTTATTCATCTTTTTACCAATCAATGTTCCACTTTGGAAGATGGTCTGCGAAGTAATTGGTTACAATCTACCCTGGGGTGATCTTCAACTATTCTTTGGATTCCTAGTCCTCTTTATTTTAGGAGGTATGTTGACATTTACTCCTGAACTAAGATCGCCTTTTGAGAAAGCAAATTAGAAATCGATGCCGTATAATTTGCTTGGCCACTCAGAATGTATTTTCAAGAGCAAATTTTCTACATCATTTGGGTCGTTTTCGGCAAGGAGAGCAGAGCACAATTCGTCCGTTCTTTTGGGAATTGTTTTGGGTCCAAGAACAGCACCAGGTCGCCGAGGATCGTCTAGGAAGTCGGTCTCCATACCCCATGGTGCTGAGGCATTTGCATGAGTTGACAGTAATCCCTCGACGCTACCTCGACCAACACTCACAGTGCAGGATAATCCGTGGGTGAAATTAGCAGATACATCAGCAGGGGCATAATGCCTAACGGTCTGCGAGAGAGGAAGTCCTGACTGGATTGCCAATTGAGAAATTTCTGAGTAGGTTTGTTCACCAGCATCTTCGACGTGTAGTTGAATGGGTACTTTTGAAATTGCGGCTTCGGCCATAATATGGGATAGATTTTCATTTGCTTGAGTCCATATTTCCTCACTAACTTCGTAATGCGGCCTTCCAACTTCACCAAGGCAGTGTGCCTTTCCTTTCTCGATTAACTCTAGAGCTAAATCGACTGATTCTAGATGTAATTCGCTTGCTCTATCAATTCCCAACTCTGATATTTGGCGCTCCCAAGCAACAGGGTGAGGGCCGATTACTACTCCGACTGAAATTGCAAATTTTTTCCTTACCTCTTCCGCCATCGAAATCGTTTCAGAATAGGCTCTACTATAGCCTTCTTTGTCGATGGGTAAGGCCCCACTAAACCCTGGTTTGTGAACTAACATTATTCCAGTTCCACCAACTCGAACAAATTCTTCAATCGCTGAAAGATATCGGTTTGAGCGATCTAGGTGGATATGTTGGTCGACGACTGGGCCTGTCCAGCGCCCGTCGACGATGAGACTCATGCCAATGCGCCTTCCTCATCTAACTGTTCGGCCCAATGGCGAACTGCCATCTCGGCGACTCGTTTGGAGGATTGTCCGGTTACAACTCCGTGACCATTATTGAAAACCAAAAGATTGCAGTTGTGTCTATTTGCATCTATTCGGATACAACCGACTCTCTCATCCTTTACTACATCTGCAAATCGGGCCGAAGCCAAGTCCAGTAAAACCGCTCGGCCGAATGAGAAACTAACCAACATATCTCCTGCTTCTGAGTGTAATCCTTCTTCAGACATTCCAAGACTTAGTAGAAGTTCTTGAATGACTAATCGGGCAACCTCCAATCTAGCGATTCCATGAACTAATACGCTACCCGACTCCTCGACTACGAAGGTTGCCCTTGGTTCCTTGTGACTAATCACAACCCATGGTCCAGACTTGATGCCCTTTGCAAGTCTAACAGCATCATCATGCTTGATTGGCTTACCTGGGATGAAACGGAATGTTTGAGTCTCGACATTGACTCTTATCCTTGCGTCTTCGTCCATATCTAGGCCTCCTCAGTTTGTATCGGTTGTATGGTTTCAGAATCCGGATAACCATGGAAGGCCCTCACTAGTGAGGGCAGCCGTGGTTGATGGACCGGAACCATCAGGGAGGGTCCTGTTGTATCGGAGTCATCAACTATGCCCTCTCTAAGGTCTGCAAGAGCACCCCTGATTCTAGAGACAATTCGAGATGAACGTTCGGAGATTAATTTGGTAGTAAGGCCTCTGTTTTCCTCTTGCCACCATGTTGCGCTGGAGGCTGCTGCTGCCCCTAATTCAGCATCTACGCCCTTTGCATCCTCGACAAGAATTGCGAATGAATGTCGTAATTTTTTCCAACGCCTACCAATTGTAACACTAGAAATAAGTGAAGACATAGATACCTGTTCATCGGCAGCACGAGTCATCCAATCTACCCATTCTTCATCCTCCATTGAAGGTTCTAACGCGTATACCGGTAAACCTCCACGGGCGTTATTTGCGTGATGTAGTAATCTCATAGGTTCAGGATCAGGAATTGTTGGGCCATCAACATCGTAGACTGTTAAGTCATCCAAAAGGCGACCGAGAACTGTGCCAGAGGCCATAGCTGCAGCGACATGTATTCCAGGACTTTCTTGATCCTCTTTTTCCTCATGAGGCCATCCACTAATTTCCTCCTCGGATGCCAGCAAAGCAATTCCATCCCAATGTTCTCTAGTTCGGAGTACGGTTGGCATTCGAACGCAAGGTAAGTGTGGCCATAGCAGAATTCTGCCACCATCCGGGTCCTCGAAAATCACCGGTTCCCAAACCAAATGACCTTCGCTCATATTATCCCGAATCGTCTGCATGGCTTGACTTGAACGGTCAAATAACCGCTTTCAAGGCCTATCCTACGGTGGTTGGATTGAAGGAGGGTGAGTGTGCGGCAGTATCTGAGAGAGATGGCTGAACCGCGCTCCTCCGAACCCGTCGTGCTACTGAATGAAGTATTTCCAGGAGATACAAATGCCCTAGATACGCTATTTGGCGGTCGCTTGATGTCTATTATGGATACTGCCGCTGGAATGGCGGCTAGCCAATTCGCTCACAATGAATTTGTGACCGTCTCGGTTGACGCATTGAAATTCAAGCGACCGGGTTACCAAGGCGATGTAATTAGAACAAAAGCAAGGGTTGTCTGGACCAGTCGTAGGACCGTTGGAGTATTGGTGAGATCATGCAGAATGACACGTTCTAATTGGGATCCTGAGGAGATTTGTTCTGGATTCTTTTTCATGGTTGCAATCGATGACTCAATGCGACCGGTCGAAGTCCCGCAATTTACTGCAACCAGTGACGAAGAGAAAGAACTCTGGGCTCAAGCACAACGAGCAAGAGATGCTATGCGCTAATTCTACGGACTCACAAAATTGATTGTGAAGGGATAATTGTACATCTGTCTTGCCTTTAGAGCATTATTCGCATTAACCGACCAAAGAAGATACATTATCCAATGTGCGAGTGCTGTAATGAATCCAAGACAGACAAACATCAGAACAGTATGAACCAGTAGAGCCAGTGAAAACGTGATAGATGCATTGAGAGATTGTGTTAAATGATGTTTCAAGATGGGGTCTTCGTCGGAATTTGTAGAATACAATATCAGAGGTACAACCCAACTGAAATAAGGAAAAACAAGATTCAGTAAGGGACCACAAAGATGAGATGCGGTTCCATTACCTATGTTCCGATTAGAATTAGTTCCTTGACTTAGGATTACAGGTTCTGGGCGTTGTTCTTCCATGATTATCCATACATTGGGTCTCATTTGAACTCATTGCCAACCATTTCTAGCCGTCGATTTGATGACCATCTCTTCGCCCGCGCAATCCATGCCGGTGCTGAATGTCGCCTTTGTAGGAAGTGAAGAACTCGCCAGATCCTTAGCGAAGTCTAACGATGTCCGAGATATTGAATCGTATGTGTACAAAGAACAGCGAGAGGGTGAAACCTGTGTTCTTTCTTTGCTTCGCCCACTAAGGCATCCAGAGAGACTTAGACCTCTTTTGTCAGTTCTCAACGTTGCCGAGGTTGGCATTGTAGAAATCACAAATGTCGATGCGGCACTAGGAGAGATTTTGGTATCTTTTGGCGCAGCGGGAATAGAAAGAGGCATTGCGATCATCAATCCTTCTGAGGGACAATGGGTAGATTCAGAACAAGTCAATATGATTCTATCACAGGCTGGTCTAGAGACTTGGAAGTTGTATGAATCGGTTCCTGATTCACATGATATCAGAGAGGAATTGTATCAGCACATGCATGTGGTCGGCTCAAAAAATAAGTCCACAAAAATGGTATTGCCAGTTGACCAACATTTCAATGTCAAAGGAGTGGGATTAGTTGCAATTGGTTATGTTCAATCAGGCACAGTAAACAAGCACGATGAGGTAATAATTTTGCCAGCAAACGAAACCGGTGTAGTTAGATCTCTACAAGTAATGGATGACGATGTTGATTCTGCTATTGCAGGTGATCGTGTTGGAGTTGCGTTGAGGAACCTAAGAGAGGAGGCACTACACCGTGGATGCATGATTATTCATCCTGAATCACAGGCGCTCAATCGCCATGATAATTCAAAAATAAAACTCAAAAATGCGCCATTCCAAAAGAGGAAATTAACAACTGAAGATGTAATCCATGCCGCAGTTGATTTGCAATTCGTTGTAGGCAGAATAAAGCAAGTTGATGGAGAAATAATTTCTGTTGAATGGGAGAGCCCTCTCTGGATTAGAGCCGAAGGCTCGCCAGAGATATTGATTACACAACTTGATGCTATGCCGATGAGAATTATTGGTAGAGTGGAAACTATCGAACATGCCTAGATTCATTTTTCCGAGTACCAAACATCGGGCTCTCGGCGCTCGTCTCACGCGCACGCAAGGCGCCTCTAACCCTGCTCATCTTCCCGAGCAGTTATAGCCTCGAGGAGGCGCTCGGGCAAGTGGGATGTACTCAGCCGGGCGTAATGCCCGACTGGATGAAGGAGATTCGGAACTATTCGACAACCTAAATCTAGTCGGCATAAGTGGGAGATTTTGCGGAATCCTCACAGAGCGACAGCTAACCTTTGAGGACTACTCAGGATATGGAATCAGAATCAATCTCTCCAACATCTCAACTCTGAGAAATATCAACTTAGCAAAATTGCCGAATAGTTTCCTAACCATCGGAGCTGTTGGAGTCTGGGTGGGTGCAACAATAATCACTCCTCCAATAGGTTGGGCCGTAGCAGCAACAGGTGCTCTTTCGGTATTTGGCTATCTTAAATTGAAGAATCCTGTATTGTCGATCGAGACCAATGCAGGAGACAAATACCTCGTCACAGGGACTCAGTCTGAATTACTTCGATTGTGTATGATGGTCGACCGTGTTATGCATGGTTGTACAATCGAGGAAGCAAAGGCAGGTCTACAAGAATTGGAAGAAGAGAGAGAAAGATTGCTTGCACAAAACCAGCCAAGGGCTCTTCTCAACGCACCAGACACCCTAGATAATTCTGAATCGAACATTATTAGTGCTGAACCAGTAACTATGATTTCCCACTCTAATCAAACAACTACGTCAGTACCAACGGCTTCTATTGCCGCTCAACCTTCGTTTTCACAACCTGTTTCGCAGGAGGGTGGCATTTTTGCTTCCCTAGATGCCTTAGACCCAACACCTGCTACAGCCTCAAATTATCCGGTAACATCCACAGATTCTCGCTCCGCTTACGAGAGGGCTTGGGGTCGTGAAGAACCACCTGAATGGTATCACGAAAAAGATCCATCACAGGAGGATAGACTTGACGAGGCTTTCTCAGATGCTATGGGTTCAATGTTTGGAGAAGGCGGGCTATTCGGAGTTGATTCACCTGCAAGCAACCCTAATCCTACGAATTATGAAAATTCTGAACCAAGTATGGATTTCTCTCTATTCGATGATGCCCCTTCAACTCCTGCTCCGACAACAACAGGCATCACAACCCCGGCCTCATATTCACCACCGACAACGTCTAATCCAGATAGGCCGGTATCAAGTTCACAGATGATTCGCTCAGCACAATTGCGTCACGGCCAATCTGAAGCAAACAATTCTCCGACATGGGGTCTTCCGAGCCCAACACAAAATGCGGTTCGTGAGGAGTGTAAGCCTGGATTAGTAAAGACTGCAAAGGCACGTTCTGCTTGGCAAACCGAGAACCAAAGTCAAGCATTATCAATCCCAAATACCAACCCCGAAAACTTCGAGGAGGAATTCCCTGCAGTGTCAAAGCTGGCCAATAGTATGACCAATGGTCGGGTTCGAAGTTCGGCAGGTAAGCCAAGAAAACAAAATTGGATTGCTTCGTTACTTTCTCCTACGCAGCCAAGAAGGCAATATGCCGATGTATATGGCGATGAGGATGGCGAGGCTCATGCTGGAGAAGCGAGATTTAGGTCTAGCCAACTTCTCAGGTTGCGCTCTGATCAAGACCATCAAGCCGATGTAGCCTCAAGGGCTAGGGAAATGACATCCACTAACGGTCCTTCATCAGCCAGAGATGCACTAGACAATGTCGTGGCACGGGTTGCTTCTGGAGAAGAGAGAGAATCAACGAGTAAATCAGCTAGTGAGCAATTACGATTTTCTCAACTTCGTCCGACCACACAGAAAGGCGATAGACGATTACCCGGTATTCGGCAATTGAAGTGATTACTCACTTTATTCCGGCTATTCTTCGATACCTATCTACACGTGCGTGATAGATACCACGGTCAATCGATGAAATTCCAGAAATTCCTAATCCACCCAAAGTGAAAGAAGAGGTAACGGTGGCATGAACGAGTGCATTTCTGATTGCTTCAATATCAGTCAAAACACCCTGTCTTCCAACTAAATATGCAATTAGGGTTCCAGCAAATGAATCACCGCAACCTGTGGGGTCGACAATCTCATCTGTGGGATATGCTGGTAATGACAGTGTACCCGCAGGAAGCATTGCAAGAACTCCACCACTTCCACGCTTTGCGATTAAACAACGAGGACCAGGCCCGGCGGCTGAACCACCGTGTAAAGCCTCACCTGAGATTATTGATTTCATTGCGCGGGGTAGAATCTCATCCCCAGCAATAGCGCATACTTCCTGTTCGTTAATCACTACGATGTCGACCTTGCGCATGGCTTCGCTTAATGTCTCAAATTCAGTCTCAATCCATAGCATGAAAGTATCTAATACGGACAATTGAGCACCAGGACATTGATCCAAAACCGCAATCTGAGTAGCGGGATGGGTACTGGCACAAAAGAGGGCTTCTGGGTTCGTCCAAACCTCAGGTAAAATTGGATTGAAATCACCTAGAACATTTATTTCGGTTGCTAATGTTTCGACTGATTCCATCGCACCTTCATACTTACCAGACCACCGGAATGTATCTCCCTCAGCACGTACAACTCCAGCTAAATTCAATCCTGCTTTCTCCAAAATCATTTGATCATAGACTGCAAAATCATCTCCGACGACGCCTACAAGACCAACCTTGGTTGGCTGTTCATCATGTGTTCGAAGATGAAAAGATGCTGCGAGTCCAGAATATACTGCCGCGCCACCAAGAAGGTCTGACCCATTTCCAGCAGGGGTTTGGATGTCATCATAACCGATTGAGCCAACGATTACCATGTCCATACTATCACTTCAATTCAACAAGTCTGGGTGTTCCTCAAGATACCTTATCGTCACATCTCTATTCCGGAAGTCTTCCTCTGATAGAATCGCTCTATGTAATGGAATAAGGGTTTCAACACCCAATATTAGAGTCTCGGCAAGGGCGGCATCAAGTCTTTTTATCGCCTCTTGTCTATCTCTTCCCCAAACAATTAGTTTAGCGAGTAAGGAGTCGAAAGATGGAGGCATATCGTAGCCTGTGTGAGCATGAGTATCCACCCTAACCCCTGGACCTGCAGGCCAATGGCATTCCCAGAGTCGGCCTGGTGATGGTTCCAAGGTTCTCGGGTCCTCAGCATTTAGCCGAGCCTGAATTGCATGGCCTGAAATCTCAATATCATCCTGAGAAAACGGTAGGTTTTCTCCTGAGGCGACTCTGATTCCAAGAGAAACTAGGTCGTGTCCGGTTATCATCTCAGTAACCGTATGCTCTACCTGAACTCGAGGATTAACTTCGAGGAAGTAGAATTCCCCGTGCGAATCCCTGAGGAATTCGAACGTTGCCAGTCCCTTGTAACCGACTGCCTTGGCTCCTGCTACTACGCGTGCGCCTATATCGGCTCTAACTTCTTCAGAAAGCCAAGGCCCTTCTTCCAAGATTTTCTGGTGACGGCGTTGAATAGAGCAGAATCTCTCGCCGAAATGGATAGCATCCTCTCCATCTCCAAGGACTTGGAATTCAACATGTTGAGCACCTTCGATGAATTTCTCTAGGAAGACTCTGTCGTCACCGAAGGCGGAAAGGGCTCGGCCTTGACATAGATTCAGTGCCGATTCGAATTCATCTGCAGAATCTACCACTTGCATACCGATTCCACCACCACCAGCGGCCGCCTTGATGATTACAGGGAAGCCGATACCATCGGCAATCGCTGCGGCTTCCGACGAATCTGAAACAGGCCCAGGTGAACCTTTGGCAATCGGTAAGCCCGCTTTCGACATAGTTTCTCTAGCGGTAATTTTGTCACCGAGGATTCTCAATACCTCTGGACTGGGGCCGATGAATGTAATTCCCTCCTCAGCTAACCTTTCAGCGAAAATAGGATTCTCGGCAAGGAATCCATATCCGGGGTGAACAGCATCAGCCCCGACTTCTTTGGCGGCGGCGACAATTGCCTCAATGTCGAGGTAGGATGCTAAAGGGTCATCTCGGGCTATGTGAATCGCCTCATCGGCGAGTCTTACAGGGGTTGTCAACCGATCTTCACGACCGTGAATCATTACCGCCTCGATTCCTAATGTCCTCAGAGAACGCAAAATTCGCAGGGCTATCTCGCCTCGATTGGCAATCAGCACCCTACGGAACATCAAACCTCGCTATAGGTTGAATCCTATGTATAGTTCGGCGACCGCCATAGGCGGTCGGGAAGAACAAATGCTGCCAATCAATAGACGTCGCGTAGGTATCTCTTGTCGGTCTTCATCATCCCGACCTCGACGAATTCCTTGGCTTCATCAGGAGTCATGCCACCATGTTCTGCACATATCTCAATCAGGGTTGAATGTACATCCTTAGCCATGTAATTCTTGTCTCCACAAACATAGAAATAGGCTCCACCATCAATCCAATTCCAGATTTCTTTACCGTGCTTTGCCATTAGATGTTGGACGTATACCTTCTCATCTCCGGCCCGGCTCCATGCTAAATCATGGTGATCAAGAACTCCTCGTTCTTTCCAGTCTTCCATTTCATCTCGGTAGTAGTATTCTCCTTCCTCAGTCCAGTCACCAAAGAATAGCCAATTGCGACCTTTGTCACCATTCAGATCACGCTGTTGAAGGTAAGCTCGGAAAGGAGCAATTCCTGTTCCTGGTCCAACCATTATACAATCGGTGTTGCCATCTTCAGGTAGAATGAATGAACGAGTTGGAGACATGAATACACCAATTTCTGTATCACCGACATCGCAACGATCTGCTAGATACCCTGTGCAAAGACCGGTTCTGTCACGTTCGTGGTGAGAATATCGCACGATTCCTACGGTCAAGTGAACTGTTCCTGGCTCGTGGTCTGGGCTACTCGCGATAGAGTATAGACGTGGCTTCAATCGATCCATTCCATCGACAAATTGTTGCGCGGTAAATCCAATGTGGCCAAAATCCCCCATCGCATCGATATAATCGCGAGACCAGATGTAGTCTTCCATCGAATCTGCATTGCTAGTTAGATCTCTCCAAAGTGCCTCAGCGGGATCACAAGCAGCGCCAATTTCTTCGTAACCTTCAGGGACATCTTCTCCGTCTCCTGATCCGGTCCAATCTAGTATAAGCGAGCCATCATCCGTTGAGACTCTGTGTCTTCTAGAAATTCGTATTTCCACCGGTTCGTCACCACCCATTCTACTACCGAGATTCTGAATCCATTTCTTTGAGATTCTGTGAATCTCTAAATGGTCAGTTAGCGCTTCCTTCAGTGTTGCCTCTCCAAGGTGAGTTTCAACCAATTCATCCCCACTGAAGTTGGCTGTTGAAAGTAGTCTCTCGACCAACTCAGGTGGACATCGTGGAATTACTCCAAGCGCATCTCCTGCCTTGTATTCGAGTCCGGAATCACCCAAATCGAATACTATGTGACGGGTTTCTTTTCTCGAACCTTCGCCATTGAGGATGTAATTTTCTGTTAGATGAGAGGAATATGGATTTTTAGCGGACCATTGGGACTTATCTTTCTTTGAGGCTACTTTTACCGGTTCTATATCAACATCAAGAACTACTGACTCGGAAGAGTTATCCTCTATATCAGAAACATCATCCTCAATCTCAGCCATCTTAGGAACTACAGCAGCTATCCATTCTGCTGCGGGTTGTTCATAGTCAACGTCACAATCTACTCTTTGATGTATTCTGGAAGCCCCCATCTTTTCAAACCAAGAATCCCACTCTTTACCAGATTCACAAAACAAATCATATGATGTATCTCCAAGAGCAAGAACTGAGAAGTTTAATCCACTTAAACTACTAATCACGCCACTGTTTGCTGCTTCCCACAACTCTTCTGCATTGTCTGGTTGTTCACCATCTCCCCACGTGCTACAACATACCAAGACTCTTTTTTGAGATTGTAAATCAGTGATTTGAATTTCCTCCATTGACTTAACATCGGCTATCAAATCATGATCGGAGCAGGCCTTTCCTGCTTGCTCGGCGAGTTCCTCGGAGTTTCCTGACTGAGAGCCATAGAGAATCAAGATTGAACGTGGTTGTGCCATTGTATCACTAACCTGTCGAGACGAAGCCCATTTATGAACCAAAGGGGATATAGTTCGCCCGCGTAGCGGGCGTCGAGACCCGAATGGCTCAAGTCATAGACGTCACATGGAGAGTCATGCCGCGCGTGCAGTTCCTCGGCACCGGGAACGCATTTTCACCTCATGGAAGAATGCACGCGCTAGTATTAATCGATGGTAATATTTTGGTCGATGCCCCTCCAACATTACTACCACAATTACGACGTGCGGGTGTTTCAAGCGACGAAATTGAACATCTATTGTTTACACACTGGCATGCAGATCATATGTTCGGATTCCCATTCTTCATCTTAGAAAGAAAGGTAGTTTCCAACGCTAAAAATTCTCTGAATGTTTACCTTAGACCTAAGGGCAAAGAGATTCTCTCGAACCTCAGTCATGTTGGGTTTCCTGGAAGCTTGGATGAAGTTCTAAAAGATGACATTAATTGGTTGGAAGAAGAATCTGGAGATTTACAAAATTCGGAATGGAGTTACGAGAGATTCCAAGTTACACACACTCCCGAAACCGACCCCCATGGCTACTTGCTGACTCACACGAGTGGATTCAAACTACTACATTGCGGTGACTCTGGGCCTTGTCAAGAGATTGAAGATCGGGCCACGGGGGCGAATGTAATCCTGATTGAAATGGGGGTGCCAGATTTCGTAAACAGCCCTAATCATCACAATCCTAGTCAAGTCAACTCACTGGCTGAACGGCATCCACATGCAACAATTCTAGTCACCCATAACTACTCTAATGCTATCGAACAAGCAGGTGGTTTTCCGAGGCCGGAATTGAATCCTGAAATCATTCAACTTGAGGATGGAGACGAATTGGTGATTGAAGAGAATGGCGATTATTTTCATGTTAGAAAATAAATGGAAAAAATAACTTCTATAAATATGTGCAAGTTGTAAAGAGAATGGAAATAGAATAAATTTGAGCAAAAAAGTAGTTCGATAAAACAAACTCCCGGAGATAAATTCAATTACGCTTTAGACAATGACAAAATACTACTTATTCTTCGGTGAAAAAAGTAAAGCAAATGAGACAATGAATCCAATTAATTCCAGAAATCATTGTTAATTTTCAAGAAAATATGTTAGGGTGAAGAATATCTCATTAGCATTTTACTTACTATCATAATGAGGCATTTCTTCCCCATAGGTCCGGCAACTTTCATTACCACCAACGCCCTCGTGAAGAATCCGCGTTTGCTTCCGATGACTCCTGACATAGGACGAGTTAGTAGACTTGGAATGATAAACGGTTGTGTGTTAAAAAATGGAAGGAAATATTTTCGAGAAGATATTAGGGCAAGATTCCCTATTTCTCGATAGGAAAGCCTTCGACCACGCTTTCGAACCTACTACATTACCTCACAGAGACCGTGAAGTCGAAGCGCTTGTGAGAAATTTAGTCGATGCCCTCAACGGCCACATACCCTCCAATATGCTCCTCTATGGTGTCCCCGGATCAGGAAAAACTGTGGTTACAAGATTCGTTCTAGGTCAACTCAGAGAAAAGGGAAGGGAAATGGGACAACCTGTGAGAACCTACGAAATAAATTGTAGGCAGGTAGATACCCGCTACAGAGTCGTCCAGACATTGGCGACAAAATTGTCTCAGCGTGGAGATGTACCAATTCCATTTACTGGCTGGCCTACCGACAGAGTGCTAGAACATCTAGTCGAAAGAATGGATCGTGCTGGAGGCGTTCACATCATCGTACTCGATGAAATTGACAATTTAGTCGAACGCGCGGGGGATAATCTGCTCTACAATTTAACTAACCTCAATACAATTCTCAAACGCTCTCGATGTTGTATAATTGGAATCAGTAACGATTTGCACTTTACCCAGTTACTCGACCCGAGAGTATCCGGAAGACTCGGTCAAGAGGATTTGATTTTCCACCCATATGGGGCATCGGAGATTACGGATATTCTAACCGAGAGAGCCAAGACTGGTCTGAGGGAAGACGTTCTAGAACAAGGTGTTGTACAACTTTGCGCTGCCTTGGCTGCACAGGAACACGGAGATGCTCGTCGAGCTCTAGACCTATTACGAATTTCAGTGCAAAAGGCAGAACAACGCTCTCAGACAAAGGTCGATCCGCGACATGTAAGACTCGCACAATCTCAACTGGAGCACGACCAGGTAACTCCGGTATTGCAAACTCTTCCACTTCATCAGAAGTTGGTGCTCTTCTCAATTAGAATAAACGAGGATAATGGACTTCGTAACATCTCGACTGGTGAAGTATACAGAACCTATTCCGATGCCTGTCTAAATGTTAATGTCGAGCCATTAACCCCTAGGAGAATCTCTACCTTGCTAAATGAATTGGATACCCTTGGCATGATTATGGCTCGAAACGTCAGCAAGGGAAGAGGTGGACGAAGCAAGCAGGTCAACTCTGCAATCCCAAAGACAGTCGATGCAATAACCACAATGAGCGATGCGGATCCACTAATCGCAGAAGCCGCTCGTTGTCGCTACCGATTGCAGAGCCATTTGTGAGAAAATACACAATTCGATAGTTTTCTCAACCCATTCTGCTACAATTATCGAGGCCCTTAAGGGCCTCAACGGTTAAACCAAGTTCTAAGGTCGCCGCATCCGATGTCGCTCTCTGACAACGACTGGTACTCGGCGCTTACTAGCCCAAGTAGAACCGCTTCTACAGTTATGCTACTGTTAGGTGGATGGGTTCTATTACTGACAATTGTCAACATTGTAGTTGGCGCATATTCTCCAGGATTCAAGGCACTATGGCTTGGATTCCTCAGTAATGGCTCTCTTGGTGATGTATACATCGACCATGATGGAATATCAGTTGTAGTTGACGATATTGCATTCGGTATTCTTGGAGTTGTCTTGGTTGCTGTAGGTCATTTAGGCATGAATAAGGCCGTTGAAGGTGGTACAATATCAGCAATCAAGGGTCTACCAAACTGCATGTCTGGACTGTTTTCCGGAGAACACGGAATAAGAAAGACTGTAGCAGATTGGATGATTGTCTTTGCAATAATCTTCTATCTTGCATGGTCAGCACAATACAATACTTGGGTTGACCCAGGTGTATTCGCTGTCAGCGTTATTCCGTTCATGTTCGGTTTCGGTCTGAATATGCTGGATAAGGCGGAATCTTGAGATTTTTCTCAATCTCTATCCATTGCTGCTAGAAGTTCTCTACAGCGTGATTTGGAATCAAAGCCAGTCCATCGGAGTACAACTCCTCGGTTTGGCTGACCATAGAGAACTACAGCACCCAGTGGAGCCATTGGATGGAGAAGTAAAGGTGCAAGATCTTCTTCACCATCTACATCTATTATTGTCGTCTTGTTTTCTTTAGTCCAAGCTTCTATTGCAACTTTGCAAGCATGATACAATTCAGCGTTTAAAGCACCGGCAGGATTCTTACAGGTGAGATTCTCATCGTAAAGAGAAGTATCGATTGTAGATGCCCCTTCCCATTCCTGCCGCTTGGTCTTACCATCGATTAATGCGATGTCTGCTGGGCTACCCAAATCTTGCAAGGCTTTGACAGTGACATCGCCAACTGCGATGATTGGACCATGGCTACCAAAGGTTTCTTCCAGAACAGCGCGGATTGCCACACTCGTATCATCCTCTGGCCCCTCAAATAATTGACCAAATGGATCTTTTAGATTAGATTCGACCTCCTTTGTCAGGATAAAATTGGCTTTGCCAATGTCCTCTGGAAGGTAGGGTTGACCATCTCTGTCAATCTCACCTTGGCGAATTCTTGAACTGGAAATTGGTTTGCCATCATGGCCCATTACATGTTCAACCTTTAGAATTTCAAGACTTTTCAAACCATTACTCTGACGCATCTGATTAATTCGCTTGCAACCCACTAATGTTTCTGGTGTGCATAATATTGCGGAAGCATTCTCGTGCCAGGGTGCAGGTCCGTCTTCGTCTTCCAATAGATGGATGGATATTCGAGAGGATTCTTCAGCAATAGATTCCACAAATTTTTGTGACCTTTCAGACCATGATTCAATTCGTGAGTCTTTTGCCTGAGAAATTTGATCGTTGGTTAACCATACCTCAAGCCTTTGACACTTTGAAAGGCCGTAATCAATCAATGCTCGATGCCCGGCATGGAAGCGGTCGAAAGTGCCGCCAACCAATCCTAGTGAGTGCATCATTAACCACCCAGTGTATGAAGCCTTGAGGCCTTTGGGAAAAGTGTGTGCCCCGGGGCGTAACGGTGACTTTCATCGCAATGCTCGGGCACCTGACCCACCCCGGGACGTCTGTTGGACTGTGGGGTTGTCCCGTAAGTCATTCCGGTCTCTTCCGTTCTCGGTCGTCCGGGGACCCATCACAATCCGACCGCATGTTTTGCCCCGACGATCATTCCCCAGCAGTGGGTCACGTCGGTCTTCGACATACGGCAAATCCCGTTCCGTGGTACCATGATTCATCCTACTAACTCCGGCGTGGGGCTTTCGTCGGCATGGTGTTGCCGGTCGGGCATCAATGGGTCATGGGGTCCCTTGATGAACCCCTCGCATAGAAATTAGAAGAAAAAGTTGCTAAAATTACTAATTTTTAGACATTTAATATAATTTCAATCATAATTGACTTTGCTCACCAGACAATCCCTCATGGTAGCCTGAATTTCGTAGTATGATTCTCTCTGCGATTTGTGAATCACCTTGCATTGCTACCTCATTACTAATTGGTGGCCATTTCTCTATTGGTTGCGCCAACCAACCTACCATTGGGTGAGTCCTACCGGTACTTGGTGAATCTCCTTCAAGAACCGTATCAAGAGATTCCATTAGATCAAGAAGTGGGGCGGCACTTTCTGGTAAAGTTCCTCGTTCGCTCCTTGACCTTAGCCTTCTAGCAAGCGAGTTGCGAATATCAGGACTACAACCAGGATGATACCTATCCTCTAACCCAGGTGCAGTACTAGGCTCTCCCTTTGGCCTCAGGATTGCTGCACTCCAAGGAATTGGATTATCAAACAACCAATCCAAAGAAGATTCCTCGGCCAGAAGATTAGTCAATAGTTCAGGGGCCAATAATGCCCACCAGTCTAATGGCAAATTGGCAATTATTGCCTCCAAGTCTTCTATCTGCAGTTGTTTGGAGTCACGAATTCTTTCAACCAATAAAGACCAAATCTTGAGGTCGTGGTCAACCGGGAACTCGTTGGCCCTTCTGAGAATTCCTTGTAACACTGGACCATAATTTGCCACATCCACCTGTTGGCTCTTGTAGATCCAATCAACGGATTGAAGTGCGGCTAGAGAATTACTAGGTGGATGGACAAGCCATGCCTCCAAAGCCCATCGAATAAGATCCTCTTGCATATCTTCGGGTAGCCAAGCAGCATTGCTAAGAAGTTGAGCTGCAACCCAAGACGCCCCTGGAGATGCATTTGCTGGATCGGTGGCTGGTCGAGTACGGAGGCCTATTTCGGAATCATTGTGCAGAAGTAAGCGAAGTTTCTTAGCAAAAATTTCTAGCACTCTTGGAGGTGCTTCGTCGGCAACTTCTGCAAGTCTTTCAAGAGGTAAATATTCCAAATCGAGCAGGGCAATCCACTCAGAATCGAGCCTAGAACGTAATCTCTGCCAACGATGCCAGCGTGTCTTTGGGGGAGATGCTATCCAAGCGGCTATTGGATAACTTGCCTCCATCATGTTTGACCAGTCTTCATTGCCTTCGGGAAATTGTGCGATTGCTGAACCAATCATTGATGAGTCCGCTAAATTGCTAGAAATTTCTTCATTATCTAAACCTAAGATTGCCCATGGGGATGGCGCTACCTCATCATCCTCAGTTACTTCTGGCGCAGTCGGTACGGGATCGACCAATCGTACCGGCATATCTCTACCGCCAAGAGTGCGAAGTCTGAGCCAAGGAAGAGGTCTTAGTGGATCAACAATAAGCTGATCAAAAATTTCTAGCGGTTGGCGCGGTAGAGAAGAAAGTGTTAATCTCAAGTTAGGATGAGAAATCACAGCACTAAGGACATCATCCGGAATTGTTTCCGGGATTTCTAAAACCAATGGTGGTCGATTCTGTTCCGACACTGCCCATTCAATTAACGAAGTTTTTGCCGTAGCCGCTAAACCACGAGTATCAAACAATCTCAATCCACTTTCTTCTGAGGAAAAGGTAGCATCCTTCCAATCCTTCCTAAAGCGCCTCCATGTAGATTCTTCAGTCCTCACCCTTCTTGTTGAAGTCAAGCGTTCTCTCAAACTATTCAGCCTTCGTCGCCTTTCTGAAGGGGTCAATCGAGGATGGGCTCGAGTTATCCATGAATCTAAACAGGAAATTGGAAAATTTTGGCCAACTGTGTCTAATCCTCCTAAATCCGCGATTACTAGTGCATTAGCTCTAGCAGTTCGTAGCAACATGCTCTTTGGTAACCTTTCTTCCATAACAGCAGATACCGGGTCTTTTGGTCGAATATCTGGGGATTGATTATGGCAATTACCCAGAACCCATGCCCCCCGGTGGTGGCTGGCTTCTGGGAGAGGTGGGTCTGGACGACGTGATGGAGATTCAAACCAGAGTCCTGGGGCCAATGCTACTGGCCTATCTGAATCGACTAAACGAGCTCTTACAATACCAAGCGTGTGATTTTCTCCTACATAGGAAGAAATGGTTTCAGGGTCATGGCTCGAAGGTGGGTTCGGTAGCATTTCCATATTGTTCAGATTAAACCACCTTGGAGATCTTTCTCTCAAAACGGCCCAAGTCCACGAGACCCCTTCGTTTCCTGTGGAGTCCCCTTCTGTGCCAGAGCCTCTTGAAGGGCGATCGGGGATAAGAACAAGCGGAGTGTCTATTGGGGCAAGAAGCCCCAAGAGAATATTTGGCCCGTCTCTAGCAAGCAAGCAATATTTGTTTGAAGGAGTGGGTAATGGTAGCGCCTCAATCGCCCTAGCCAACTCATCAGAACGTATTGCTTCCCAACCAGATTGTGTAAGGTGTAGTCTTGCGCCACGTGCGCCGGCTACCTGGTCACTGGAGACCAGTCCATCGTTTCTCATTCTTCTAAGCTCAGCAGAAGCGTGAGGAATTCTCAATCCCGTATCACGAGCTAGGATACTCACCGTAGTGCCCCCATCGGTTAATCGATCTAGTAATCGACGACGGTGAGCACTACGAATTCTCTTGAGAGTAAACGAATCGGATGAAGAATCAGCGATTTGCAGTTCATCCGACACTAATTGCCCTCTCCTAATTCAATTAGTTCGACTGTCCTACTTAAATTATGCTTTTTAGTTACATTTTATTACACATTTCTAATGGAAAAATTAACAGTTTCATTTCTACACCGACTTTGCTTGTGAAATCTGACCACTTCTGTGCAACTATTTGTAACGAAGTGAGCCTGTAAGGTGCAGAACTGTTATATCAACGTCTGCCGTCCTGTCGGTAACGGACTCGATATGCGGTGCGTTTGACTCGGAGGAATAGGAAGAAATGGACTCGCAGAACTTGCGTGAACTGATTCGGAAATACCTCTCTGAGCGACCGCGAAATACAATCGAGATTTCTGCTTGGCTAGCTAACCAGATAGATTCTGCAAACAGCCCCTCTGACATAACCAGCATACTAGAATCGGATGATCAAATCACCCGAATAGGTACTGTTCGAAAGAGCGGCATGAGAAGAGCCGAATCGCCTGTCTCGGAATGGGCGTCGAATGGCTGGGTCGAACATCACGAGAGAAAAGAGTCCGAACAAAACAAGGAGAGATAATAATGCGCACAACAAGACTAAGACAGAAAATTAAGAAATTCCTGAACGACCGAGGGGAGGCAAATACCACAGAAATCCTCGAACACGTGAACTCAACAATGAGACATGGAACAACCCCCCAACAACTCGGTAACGTTCTCTCAAAGGACAAGGACATACTCAAGGTATCAACAACGAAGCGTGGCGGTGCACTCTCCGGTCGCTACGAAATCTGTGTATGGACATTGAGACCTGGAGTCCTAGACGGCGAGAATTGAAACTCAAGTCTTTACGACTAAGCTTCTAATTCTGTAGACCATTCGCCACTACGGGCTAGACTATTCATTGCCGCTCGATGAGCAAACGCATTCTGACTCTCTTCATTTGAACCACTTGCCCATGTTTGCAAAGCGTGTGCCAGTAGTGCCCTACCATAAGAGTAGGATAATTGCCAAGGGTGTTCGACAGACATACTATTCATCAGATTGAGATGTGCTGTTGCATCCTCATCCGACTGACCTCCGGAAAGAAATACAATTCCGGGGAGCTCATGTGGAACGTGAGCCGTTAAGCAATCCACAGTCATCTGCGCTGCTTTCTCGCGAGTTCCTTGGTCTTCGCAGGATTTGCCGGGTAAGACCATGTTAGGTTTGAGTAAAGCCCCAGGGATATGAACACCCTGAATTTCACACTCTGCAAATGTGGCATCGAGTATTCTTGCAGTGACCTCGAAGCAGGTTTGTGAATCGTGATCGCCGTCCATCAAGACTTCCGGCTCGATGATTGGAACCAAACCCTGTTCTTGACAGATGGCTGCGTATCTTGCAAGAGCATGGGCATTAGTGGAAATATTTGCATCACTAGGCATTCCATTTCCAATTCTGATTACTGCTCGCCATTTTGCAAATCTAGCGCCCAAAGCGAAGTATTCCATGCACCTTTCCCGTAATCCGTCCAATCCTTCTGTGACCTTTTCACCAGAATGATGAGCCAATTCCTTAGCGCCTGTATCTACTTTTATTCCTGGGTGAACTCCTCTACTTGCGAGATATTCTGGGATTGGTGTGCCGTCGTCCATTGTTTGACGAATTGTCTCATCAAAGAGAATAACCCCACTAATTGCAGACTCATAATCTGGTGTAGCGAATATGTTTGAACGGTAAGCTCGACGAGTTTCTGGAGAGGGGTCTACCCCTACTGCCTCTAGTCTGTTTGACATTGTTCCATTGCTCTCATCCGCGGCGAGAATTCCTCTACCAGGTGCCACAAGTTCTCTCGCTGTCTTCTCAAGTAGTTCGGTGTCCATATGTGAACCTCAGCCGGACGTGGTGGGATTAGGAAAAGAATCCTTTGCTCGTAAAGTATGGAATTTGATTCATGCTGAGCGAATGTTATCAACGAATTTATGACCACCAGATGCTACATCAATAACCTCTGATTGAACTGAAAATCGGCCATCTGATAATTCTTCAACTCCAAAGGTCCTACCAGGGCAAACCCCAGTGCCGATGAATACTGCATCTTCGCTGGCGCAGAGTTCGTCTCTGCCCCAAAGTCTCTCTATATCTCCATCAATCATCGCTTCAGCTCGTTCTCTGTGACCTTCATTCTTGAACACAAGTCTGCCCTCAAACGGAGCATTTAGACCTCGAAGTGCCGTTGCAGTGATGACTCCTTCAGGTGCAGCCCCAATTCCCATTAGCATATCGACATTGGATTTTGGATCTGCAGCATTAAGGGCAGCTGAAACATCTCCATCTCCAATAAGTAGAACATTGACGTTGTGCTGATTTAATTCTGAAATCAGGTTTTTGTGCCTTGGCCTATCCATAACTACGATATTTAGTTCGGATGCTTTCTTTCCTAAAGCAGCCGCCGCTGCCTCTACATTGTATGAGGTTGAAGCATCAAGACTAATCTCACCCTCTAATTCTTTGGGGCCTGCTATTTTGTTCATATAGCAGTCAGGAGCATGAAGCAAAGTACCCCTTGGTGCTGCGGCGAGAACTGCCATAGCATTTGGTAAATCTAGAGCTACATGATTAGTGCATTCAAGTGGATCTACTGCGATATCGATTGAAGCCGCATGGGGGTCACCTTGGAGTGATCCAAGTGGTTCTCCAATCCATAACATTGGAGCATCATCGCGTTCCCCCTCTCCTATGGCGACCCTTCCATCAAAAGGCACCTGATCGAATACTGCTCGCATAGCTTCCACAGCCGCGCCGTCTGCTGCTTTTCCGTCTCCTTTACCTCGCCATGCTGCCGCTGCAATCGCAGCGGCTTCGGTTGCTGCGAGAAAATGACTCTCAAGATCTACAGTTGCCATAGATATCACGAACGGCGTTCAGCCTTCAATCATGTGGGTCGCCCTTGCTCTTACTTAGAACTCGGACACCGTCAATTTGGGAAGAGGGATATTGCCCTTCAGAGTCTTTTTCAATAGATTTTAACATATCCCAAGCACATAACAAACCGGCGTTGACTCCACACAGAGCCTCCATTTCGACACCCGTTGTCCAATGCGTCCTAACAGAAACTGTACACCTTAGACCCTCTTCCTCAATGGACCAATCTACCGTACATCCTTCTATTGGAATCGGGTGGCAATGAGGAAGAATGCGTGGAGTTTCTTTAACCGCTTGAATCGCTGCAATTGTTGACGCCTCCCGGACATCTCCCTTAATGGAGCGACCATTAGCTACGACATCTAAGCTCTCGGAGGATAACAGAAGAAGGCCAGTAGCAACCGCTTCACGAGGGATTATCGGTTTGGAGCCAACGTCAATAATGCCGGTGAACGAATCCTCCATTAGTATGACCTCTACAATTCCGAGAGTCTACTACTTATTCAGTAATCCGCTTAGTAAAGGTGGATTAAATCGCTTCTTTTTTCATGAGTTAACCAAGTCCGGCCTTCCAAATTTCACCGTCCGCACGGACCTCTTTTTTCCAGAGAGGTGCTTGTGATTTCAATTCTGAAATTAGCCAAGAACAAGCTTCGAAGCCCTCTGCGCGATGAGCACTTCCAACGTGGATACATACTATCGGCTCTTGCGGCAACACGTCCCCAGTTCTGTGGGCCATCACCACTGATTGTACTGAGAATTTCTCAACCGCCTCAAGTCCGAGTCGTTGAAGAACAGATGGTAGCATTTCCTCCCAAGCATCGAATTCTAATTTTTCAACTTCAACTCCATTGTCCATTCCTCTAGTCAGCCCAACAAAGGAAACTATACTTCCACAACCTTCGGAGTCAATTTCTTTGCGAAGTGCTTCAGGATTGAGTGTCTGCTCTTCGACTCGCACCACCACTTGGACCATACATTGGCATACCCTCATAGTGCTTCAATGCCTCGTCTTAGTTAGCAACCATTCAAAACACGTTATTGTAGTGGCCAATACGTGTCCGAACGCGTCGACATTCTGGGAGCGGGTCTTTCAGGGCTCTCTGCAGCCACGATACTTGCACGCAATGGATACGATGTTCACGTACATGAGATTAGAAAGGACTCAGGTGCTAGATTTGATGGAGATTTTCAAGGCATAGAGAATTGGACAAGTGATATCGATTTCTTTGAAGAAATGCGAGAATGGGGTTTAGACCCAAGCGAATTCAAATCCGATGGGTTCAGCATTGTTGATTTAATTCACCCAGATGATGAGATTACCAATCCGATTACTGATGGAGTCGCGTTTAGAGTGGTTGAAAGAGGGACCGATGAACATTGTATTGACCAAGGCTTCAAGAGAATGGCGATGAATGCAGGTGCAAAAATTCACTACGGAACTAGAAAGGACCCTGATGAGTGCCAGATTATTGCTGCAGGACCTAAGGATTCAAGCGCAGTAGCATTTGGAGAAATTTTCCATACTGACCATGAAAATATTGTGGCATTCCAACTTAACGATAAATTAGCACCTGGAGCATACTCTTACCTGATAATCATCGACGGAGTTGGGCTAATTTGTACCTGCCTATGGAGGAAACAAAAGAAGTCCGGAAGATACCTTAACGAGACAATCGCTTGGTATGAAGACCATTACGAATTGAACAGGAAGCCAATTAAAAGAGTGGGTGGGAAAGGTGATTTTTCAATTCCCGATCGCTACATCCATAATGGCCGCCATTATGTTGGTGAAGCTGGCGGTTTACAGGATTTTATGTGGGGCTTCGGCATGCGCTATGCCATAACTAGTGGAGTGTACGCGGCACATTCGATAATGGGTCAGTCTGATTATGAAAAACAAGTCCGAAAGAGACTTGTTCCGTTAATCAAGGTCAGCGCAATAAATCGATTCTTGATGAATCGAATAGGCGATCGTGGGTTCAAGATGGTTGCAAAATATTGGATGCGCCACCAGGCTCGAAAAGGAGATGGTCTTGAGTTCATGAAATGGGTTTACCAACCAGGAATTTTTAGAAGAGCACTTTGGCCATTTGTTCGCCTCGGGATGTTGAGGAGAAAACAGATGGATGATGGTAGAACAGTATCGCGAATGCCATTCAGAAAATCCCTTGCCCGAGATGTTTGGGAACCTACTACTCGCGCAGAAGAAATCCGTCAAGAATGGAAAGAAATCCAAAAAGGAGGAGCGGGGATTTCGTTCAGCGAATCTGACGCTTGAGTGTTCAATTATGTAAACTTCAAACACCCGTTTGATTCATATCCCGACCTACGGTCGGCTTGTTATGACTTCATGGCCAGACCTAGAGCCAATGCCCAACAGCCTAGTGAATTACGGAGTAACTGACAACGGTATTGCGATCATCGAACTTGCATCCAATTCTGCTGGTGCTCCTCTAGAAGGCGACGAGGTTGGGCCTAACACCTACACTCATGAAATGATGAGAGATATTGACACGGCGGTTGTCAAAGCTCGATTCAATGATGATGTTAGTGTGATTCTAATCACTGGTCATGGACACAAGTTCTTCTCTGCAGGAGCTTCAATTCAAATGCTAAATTCGGTCACTCCTGGATTCAAGTACAATTTCTGTCTCCATGCAAATGAGACATTAAGCCGGCTTGAACAGACTCCTAAGTTAGTAATTTGTGCAATTAATGGTCACGCCGTTGGTGGAGGATTAGAGATTGCAATGGCTTGCGATATTAGAATCGCAAGGAAGGACTCAGGAAAGTGTGGACTTCCTGAAATCAACCTCGGTGTTCTAGCCGGTACTGGAGGTACAGCCCGACTATCACGAATCATAGGCAAATCAAGAGCCCTCGAATACATGGTCAGTGGAGAGTTAATGGCCTTTGAGAAGGCAAAAGAAATGGATCTCATCAACGATGTGTGGGATGGTTCTCTTGACGAATTTCGCCAAGATGTCTTGGACTACGCCGGACAGTTTACCCTGCCATACAAAGCTACATTGGCTGTTGGAAACATCAAGCGCTCGGTTCAATCTGGACCTGAAATGCCTTTCGAATACCATCTCGCACTTGAGAGAGAGCTGCAAGCAGCCCTCTTCAACAGTGATGATGCGAAGGAAGGAATCGCGGCTTACGTTGACCGCCGAACCCCTCGCTTCGAAGGAAAGTAAGCATTTTTCCACAAACTAAGACTACGTCTTAGAAGCAGTCATTGATATACGGGTTGCCTTTGGGCTTAGACATGAGCGAGACAGAGATTGTTCAGGACTACTCTCCAAATTTTGAAGCCTGGATTAGCGATTTCCAAGAATGGCAGACTCGAATCGGCTTCGACCCATCCTGGTTGGGCGACTACAGATTCGATATCAAATTCGATTGGGACACCGCCGGAAACAGCATCGAATTTGGAGATTTTGAAGGAATGCCAAAGTGGCAAAGAAGAATGCAAATCCCTCAACAAAACATCAGAGATGCGATTATCTCTATGGTTAGTGTTCAGGGAGATACTGAGTTTGCTAGCGTTGAGCAGCAAAACCACCTACTGGCTACAGCCCCAACAGAGTACGACAAAAAGAGTGCTCTGCGAATTATGTGCGAAGAGCAAAGGCACGGTTGGCAAATGGCATATCTTCTTTGTACATACTTTGGAGAACATGGTGTCAGAGAGGCTGCAAAGTTGCTAGAAAGAAATGCTCAGGAAGGAACCAGAATCCTCGGTTCATTCAACGCACCTATCGACCATTGGCTTGATTTCTTCTGCTTTACTCACTTTATCGACCGCGATGGAAAGTACCAACTAAAGATGCTCAGCACATCTTCTTTCCAGCCATTGGCCGCATCGATGGGCCCGATGCTAAAGGAGGAATCATTCCATCTAGGAACTGGAGCAAATGGGCTCCGAAGAATCGTCAAGCAGGGAGTTATTCCATGTGCACTGTTGCAGAAATACATCAACAAATGGGTTAGTACAGGTTTAGACCTGTTTGGAACTGATGATTCTAGCAGTGCCCAGTGGGCCTATGTATACGGAATCAAGGGCCGCTACGACGAGAGAGAATCGGAGGATGATGCCGATAGAGCTCATCTTAACGAGGCAAGTCGAGAACTTTACTTCCAAGAATTGAGGAATGAGATGCGACGTATCTCAAAGGGTCGAAAGGATGGCGAACCTGAGTTGACAATTCCATCAGACAAATTCAACCGTGGAATTGGAAAATATGCAGGAAAGAAATACACCCTCGAAGGCGAAAAGTTCGAAGGCAGCGACGCTGATTGGGATGCTTACCTTGTAGATGTTCTACCAACCGATGAAGACGAAGACCGTCTGATGAATGATTACATGCAACAAGAATGGATTCAATACCGCGAGTGGAAGGGCGACTGAAGATGCAACATCTAGCGCTACTCGCCTTCGACAAGGAACGCTGTAAGCCATTCTTTGACAGGCTTACTGAACTATTCTATGAGCACCACCACTCATCGAAACAGAACCCTGAGGGATACGAAGAATTACTCTACCGAATTCACAGACCATATACCAACGATATGCTCGATATGGTAGATGACTGGATGGATATAGGCAAAAGGGAGTGGAGAGAAGAAACCACTCGAGAAGTCAAACTAGCAATGTACGCTATTCGCTACCCAGACACTCTACTTATCGACTCCTTCACAGAAAGTGCTAGATCAGATATCCGCAGACTCTCAGCATATCTACACTTCACCCATCACACCTATGCAATTTGGGATGAAGATACTCGCAAAGGCTTAGCAAAGTTAGGCATTGATATTCCAGCGACAGAAGTTGCTGACCCATTCATTTACGGCGCTTACGTCTCAGCGATTGAATTGCTTAAGGACGTAGCACCATTCACCTGCTTCTTGGAGCATGATGTTCCACGACAGCGGCTATTCCAAGCAGCACTTGCAGCCTACGGCAGGGAGTGATTCGATGGATGTTCGTACCGTCGCCGTAATCGGCGCCGGTACGATGGGCGCAGGAATTGCTCAGGTTTGTGCCCAAACAGGTTGGCAAACTAGACTCTATGACGCATTTCCTGAGGGATTAGAAAAGGGAATGAATACTATTGTTACTTTCTGGGAGAAAGGAATCGCTCGTGGTAAAACTACCGAGGAACAGAAAGCCAAATGGTTGGCTAACATTAGTCAATCTACTGATTTGAAAGAGTCGGTTGACGGCGTTGATCTGGTTATTGAAGCAGTGCCCGAAAACATGGAATTGAAACAGCAAATCTTCGGTCAATTAGAGGATATGGCACCCCCGCACGCTCTTCTTGCAACCAATACATCAGGACTACCTATTTCTGCTATTGCAGAGTCCACTAATTGTCCTGGAAGAGTAATTGGAATGCATTTTTTTAATCCAGTTCCAATAATGAAACTACTCGAAATTGTTCGTCACGATTCTTGTTCGGAAGATACTATTGCAGCAGCGCAGTCAATCGGTCTTGCAATGGGAAAAGAAACTATTCTTGTCAATGATGTACCAGGATTCGCAACCAGTAGATTGGGAGTTGTTCTCGGAAATGAAGCAATTAGGATGCTCGCTGACGGAGTAGCATCTGCTAGTGACATCGACACTGCTATGCGGCTAGGT
>TARA_B100000674_G_scaffold420150_1_pt1 | contig 33346 bp, 36 predicted proteins | sample TARA_B100000674 | Tara Oceans TARA_B100000674 (sample SAMEA2622759) | marine metagenome | biome: marine biome (ENVO:00000447); feature: surface water layer (ENVO:00002042); material: "saline water (ENVO:00002010), including plankton (ENVO:xxxxxxxx)" | depth 5 m | reverse complement strand
AAAATCATTAGTGAGTAAGGAATATGAATTAGAATGGATTTATGGTAGTAACCCAAGAAATATATTAAAAAAGAGTGAATTTATCAGATTATTAAATCACTTAAGACAAAATTACAGATTTGCCAATGAGAGTAATTCATTAGACATAAGATTACAATTTGTAAAATTAGAAAGATCTGGATTAAGTAATATCCGTTGTACAGTTGATGGTGTTCAGAATATTAAAACTTATTGCAAAACCAATTCAATTGTTGATATTCCGACTGTCAAATTCATGAAAAAGGTAGCAAACAGAGATGATAAGAATCCTTCATTAACTTTCAAACAGGTTGTCAATACGGATTATAATTTTAGAATCAATCTTAAGAAAGAGATAGAATTAGAAGATGATGATGATGAAGTCATTAAATTCAAAGACAATCTAAAAGATGGATTAAAATATTATCGGTATAAGAAGAGATTTTCATTTTATACTGAAGACAATCTCTTTAGAATTGATTTAACTGCTGTAAAGAGTAATACTTACAATCCAAAACGCAAGACATATAATTTAGCGAAAAACTTAGTTGATTCTAAAATTTTAGTAGGGAAGGAAATATATGAGGTTGAGATAGAGTATGTAGGATACAATGCTTTACAAGGGAAATATCCGATAGTAGAATATTCAAAACGTGTTTATAGTGAATGGAAAGATGAAGGTATGTCTGAAGAAGATTATGAAGCACAGGTATCATTAATAACAAAAGTTGATCCAAATATATCATTTTCGCCCGATGGACCTCAATATTATATTGGGGATGATGATGCCGGATATGGATTCATGTCTGAATATGATGCTATAAATTATTCGGAGCCTATAATTGAAGCAGAAACATATGATAGACCAACGATGGTTACACTATGGACAAAGGCAGCCGCATTAAGAGGAGATCCGATGAATTTAATTTACATGAATTATTGGTATCCAGATAATTCTTGGATATTTTGGTTGATCAAGGACAACAATAAAGAATTATTATATGATGGAGTTGCTGAAAATTACACAGCGAATTATGAAGGTGCTCCAGAAAATGAAAATTACGTTAAGTATACTATTTATCCACCAGCTTCTGAAGAAGACAAGATTAGAATAGCAGAAGATGATAAAAAATTCAGAGATAATTTCTCTAAAGATAATTATAGTGATACTGTTTATGTTCCATGTAAATACATTTCAGGTATAGAAGGTCAGAGTAACTATCCAAGTGATTATCCAGATGATTTAGATGTAGTTGATGATTCTTCTGGATATTCTTCGGGTTATGAATCTGCTGGAGCAGGAAAGGTTACACTACCTTCATGGGCTCCAAAATCTCATAATAATCTAAGTAAGGATAATAGATTCATTGATACTGTAAATTTAAAATTTAATGCTGTAGTTGGTGATATCTTATTTACTATATCAGATTCTCCATTGATAGTTTCTCAAAGGAAATGTAATGAATTACTCGATGAATATAAGACAATGACAGAACAAACAGGTGAAAAACCTTTCTTCGTAGGTCCTCAACCAGTTTCGATGGGTCTGAGTGAGATTGATCCAGATAATCCTCATAGTATACTATCTGGATATGTTGTAACAGAAAAAGCAGATGGCATAAGGGCACAACTATTTATTGGTAAAGATAGAGAAGGTTATCTAATAACTCAAAAGAAAGAAATAATATGCACAGGATTAAAATTTAAAGGTGTTGGTAGTGCGATTTTAGACGGAGAATATATTACAAAAGATCGTAATGGAAAAGATATAAAATTATTCATGATATTCGATATCTATTATCAGGACAATGGTGAATACGCGAGTCAACCTTACTCATACCCTTGGACTCCAAAGAAAGCTGATTTACCAAGTCGCTCAGGTATTCTTCATAAATTTAAACAAAGAGTAGAAATAGAGGATATTAAATTATTATCATTAAAACAAGGGATATATTCATCAAACTGGTCAAAGGAAGAACCTACAATTGATTCAAAAGATACAATACGCATAGGATATAAAAATTACTATATGGGACCAAAAGCACTAAAGAGAGATAAAAAAGATGAGAGTAAATTCACGAATCTAAAAGAAATTGGTAAAATGAATCGTAAAATCTTAGATTTAGACAAGAATAATAATTATGAATATAGTATTGATGGTTTAATCTTCTTACCAATGTATTATCCAGTAAAATCCGATAATGAAACCATCGTAGTAAGTAATATAAGCGGAACATGGTCTCAAAATTATAAATGGAAACCCCCTGAAGAAAATACAATTGATTTCAGATTAAGATTTGTGAAAGAAGAGGTAAATGGTAGAAAACACACTAAGATATCATCATTTACTCGGAAGGGTAAGACTATCAAATGTTATCAAGCAGAAATGTATGTTGGATATGATATTCGTAAAGATGAGACCACTGATTTTACATGGAAAATACTTGGTTATGATAAGCGTAAACAAAATGAAACTTTATTTAATCCGCCTACAGAAAAAGATAGCATTCACATTTGTAATATTCCTTTAACAAAAGACAAGTGTATTTGTTTGAAAGATAAAACAGAAGTTCAAGATGGATTTATCTATGAGATGAGATATGAACCAAATAATCCATTTGGATATCAATGGGTTCCCTTAAGAGTACGCGATGATAAAATAAGACCCAATGATAGTCATACTGCGAACAATGTATGGAAAACAATTCAATATCCTGTTACAGATGATTTAATTAAAGGAAAACAACTATTCACTAAAGATTTACTACCATTACAAAATGTGGAAGAATATTCATATTATGTTGGGGAAGGCGAGACTGGAGCAGATACACCGTTACGGGAATTTCACAATTATATCAAAGATAAACTTATCAGAAGTGTTACAACTCTAAGCACTAGTGGTATTTCAATATTAGACACAAGTATAGGAAGAGGTGGTGATATAGGAAAATATTTAAGATCTGGAAATGTAAATTTCCTACTAGGATTAGATATTTCCCCAGATGTAAATGTGGGGGCAAAAAAATATTATCTATCTGGAGGAGATAAACCTAAAGCCATGTTCATCCAATATGATACAGGTAAATCTATTAAAGGTGGAGCAGGTGGTGTTGGTGAACATGTTGAAAGAAATAAATTACTATTAGATATCCTTTATGATAGACAAAAAGCGTTACCCAAAGAACTAAGACCAATTGTGCCTAAATTCAAGGGTCTTGGCAAAAGAGGATTTGATGTAATATCATCGCAATTCTCAATTCATTATTATTTCAGTGATGAATTGACTCTAAGAACTTATATGCAAAATATATCTGAAAATATTAAAAAGGGTGGATATTTTATTGGAACATGTTATGATGGAATGAAGGTATTTCAAAGGTTAAATGAATCAGATAATATAGAAATGATGGATGAATTTGGTAATAGAGTCTTTAGTATTCATAAAAAGTATGATATAGAAGATTTTAGTTATAGTAGAGATGATATTGGTAAATTATTCGGTCAAGCGATCGATGTTTACATGAGTAGTATTGGTCAAACAGTCACAGAATATCTAGTAAACTTTCAATTATTCATAGAATTAATGAAAGAATATGATTTAGAATTAGTTAGACCAGAAGTTAAAAAGGAATTTAAGGGATTCTTTGATAACAAAGATTATTCATATTCAGATGGATTTGGTGGATTTGAGATGATAATAGATGATTTAGATAAACTGTATTCTAAAGACACTTCATTAAAGAGATTCTTCCCTGAATCATTTCAACTACTGAAACCAAAGAACGCGCTCTTAAGAGAATTGAGTGGATTTAATAATTGGTTCATATTCCAAAAGGTTTAAATTTGATACTATTATTTAATCGCAAGTGCAATATCCACCACCAAAAAATGGAACACTTTTAAAATAACACCCCTTTCCAAACTTCTTGATGCATCCCTCATCAAACTCAGGCCAGTGTCCTTGTAATCCCTCAAAACCTCTACATTTACCCATCATATGATATACTAAAAAAGCACCGACTAAAAATAACAATACATGCTCAACTTTCATTTCACCCATTATTATATACTATAGTAAAACATTTTTTTTTTTCATAAATGAGTAATATAAATTAAATACTAATTTTCAATATTATATTCTTCTAATATTTCTCTATCTACATATTCAAGAGTTTTACTATTTGTAGCATTTAAATCTAGTAATGGTGCTACATCCGCTTCTTGTGCTTGTTTCCATCTTATTGCGCAAAGACACCATTTATCTCCTTCTTTCAAACCAGGAAACCCATCTCTAGGTGTAGTTAAATCATTACCTTGCGAATTAGTATATTCTAAAAACTCATCGGTCACTTGGGCACATACAGTGTGAGTCCCTTGATCATTTTCATCTGTATTACATTTGCCATCTCTCCTCCATCCTGTCATAGGATCGGTACTACATGTTTCTAATACATTTCCATAAATATTATTTTGATCTATATTTTCTATATTATCACTAAAAAATAATATGAAAAATATAAAAATTAAAAGAATGACAATGTAATTCATATAATATAATAATATTTAATATTCTGTAGATATTCGGTGTAAATATTCATTAATAAATCTTTCTTTATTATGAATTATCAATTCTAATGAATCTAAATAAATATCACGATTAATATCTTCATGGATTAATTTTAACAATGATATAGCCGATTGAATTTCAGAATGAGTCCATATTTCTTTTAATGAATCAATTACAGGATTAATTTCAACGCATCTAGATATATTTGTAGTATCTTTACTTCGAATTACATCAATGTAATGATTCAGTGTATGTTTTATTGTGCTATGTGTCTCGTAATTACTATTTAAAATACCTATCCCTTTGATACATTCGTCATAAATAAATTGATAACTTTCATATGGATACCATTCTACGCATTTTAATATTGGATGATACAAATTATGTAAATCTTCACGGGTGTCTCCATCCATCATTCTTATTATTCCTTGGCCATAAGAAGGGGGTTGATAATGAATACTATTATCTCTAATAGATATTTTTGTGCCTTTATCTTTGTATTGTAACATGGATAATCTAAATATTACTGTGAGTGGTTCTAGTATGAAATTTTTTTCTTTCTTATCTTTTACGAATGATTCTATATAAGTTTGAAAACTTTGCATGTTACTAATTGAATTAATTATTTAAAATTTAAATATTAAATTTAGTTATAATATGTTTAAGATTTTATCGTTTGCTTTATATTTTTCTAATGTTTATTCTCAACTTGTAGGTGGAGAGAGAGATACTAATAATTGCTTAATTTCGGCGGGTTACAGTTGGTGTGAATCTTCTAATTCGTGTATTAGAGCTTGGGAAACACCTTGTAAAGATCATTTCACATCTTGTGATGACTGTTTAAATAAGCAGAGGAATGGTATGAATATTGCTTGCCCGACAAGTTGTGATGTTGAAGGGCCTATCAGTATTCCCTTACCCGAAACACATTGTCCTGATGTTATGTGTCTAATGTATTGTGAAAATGGATTTGTTCAAGATAATAATGGATGTAATACATGTCGGTGTAATGATCCTATTCGTGTTATAGACCCTATGCCACCACCTATGCCACCGCCTATGCCACCACCTATGCCACCACCTATGCCACCTGTTTCAGTTAATGATAAAAAGAATGATGTATCAGTAGTTAATCCATTTTTTAACACTTGTTCCCAAGTTCAAATGGCTGTTTATCATAGATGTGATAGTGATTGTCAGAACTGTGATTTAGAAAATACACGGACTGTATTAAATGATTGTATGAATAACAATATCCGAATAAGAGATAATTTATGTCAAGGTGATATTCACGCTTGTAGTATTCCTTATAATGATTGTGATAATGAATTTGTGTGTCCTAAGATTACCGAAGTAACGGATTGTGGTGAAAATGGTTTAAGTGGATATTCAACATATCGTTTATCATTAATCATTAAAAACCCCAATGTGAAGAACATTTACGCGATTTATGGAGATGATGAACATAAGCCCAACCCAATGATTATCCCACCCGCATATCAGAGTATTGTTAATTTTAATAGTAATATTGGTGGTGTATTGCCCGCTATTGTAAATATTGATCCAGACGCTCAATATGATAGTTGGCTAACTGTGGGTATTACCGATGGAAATCAAGATAATGAAGTTATGACAGTAGGTATTGATTTTTCATCATGGACCGAAACTTCTGGTATTCATACTACTGATGGGGCAGTATTTACTATTGATCCTGAAATAAATATTGTAGATGGTGATGAATACACAGTGGCTCAACTTACTATTCCAAATGACAGAAGCGTAGAATTAACACTAAATGCTCAAGGGAAAACAAATTGTGAAAATAATTGCAATAAAGATAATCGTTATTGGAAACAAGAGGGTATTATTTTTGATATTGTTCCACCTGAAAGACAAAATATAGATGTTATCCCACATGGATGCACGACATGGTTTGATGGATGTAATACATGTATGGTTAACAATGGTCAAATTAGAGGTTGTACCCGTATGATGTGTTTTAGAGAAGATAATCCCTATTGTACTCAATTTCAATCAATTGGTCATTAAATATGTCATTAAATATGTCATTAAATAGATCATTAAATTAATAAATTAATAAATTTGATTTAAAATATTAACAAGTATTAAATATATATAAATATGTTAATTCCATCTCGTTGTTATACATGTGGCGAAGTTCTTGCTGATAAATGGATCCCCTATATTTCCGCAGTTCAAAATGACAAAAATAACATGAATGGTTCAGTAAATCCAGAAGAAGATTTACTTGAGTTAAAATATATTAATGTTAAAAATCCAAAAGCAGAAAAGAGTATTGAAGGAAAGGTTTTAGACGAATTAAAACTACATAAATACTGTTGTAGGCGTATGATGTTAGGTAATGTTCATATTATTTCATACTTATCTTAGGCTTTTGATAGATTAAATATCCTATTAAGTAAAAACATACTATTGAGATAAATGTATTTGTATTTGTATTATTTTTTTGTATAATGAGATACAATAAAGGGGTTGCTAAGAGATACATAAATGAATCACCTATGACAGCACCTGTTTTAACATTTTCGGCATATCTTTTGAATTCATCCATAACCGTATTTTTATTTTTAGGATAGGGTTTGATAACAAAGAAATAAAATAAGAAATCATGTGTAATCTGAACAAGTAAAACTAATCCTAAAAATTTTAACATTTCGTAATCTGTATTAATATAATTTTTATCTACTAGATATTCATAAACATATTTAGCTAAATAAAATCCTATCAAAACGGATAAAACATCCAGGATAACCGCAGACCATCCTAAGTTGTCATACCATCTATTGATTGATATACCTGTGAAAGGACTTTTAGTGAATCTAAACAAATACAACATGAATAGTTCAATTACAACCGCAGCAGTCAGAAAATGTAAAAATGTTAAATCTTTTATCATTATATTTATATATTATATTATAATATATGGATTATTTGAAGAATTTTTCAATGAATAATTATCCGATTAAAATATCTATTGAAGCATTTGTTGTTGCTTTGTCAATAGTTGTCCTTGGTTATGGTATCCAATATGTTTCTGGAATTAGTAATCCGCTTTTATTGTTATTTGTGACTGGATTTTTAGTTCATTTAATTTATGATTTATTAGGATTCAATAAATATTATTGTAAAATATGTACTGGTTGTAAGTAATTTATTTAATCTTATTTTTTTTATTTATGCATATTATAATGAATATTCTTTTGATAATTCTTGTTGCCGTAGTTGGATTTTGTTATTTTGGAGGGAATAAATGTCCTAAGGTTCTTAAAGATAATAAAGAAATGCTATTAGGTGTTCTTATTGGTTTAGCACTTTGTTCTTTCATGGGTGTTAATTTAGAAGGAATGAATGATTCTGATTATTCGAAATACAATACATACGCATTCCCTGATTGTCCATGTAATACAGGTGGTCAAAAAGGCTGTATCGGATACGATTGTCAGCATGATGATGATTGCAATATGTGTGGTCATATTGATAATGATGGAAAAGCTATACCAAATTATTGTGCGCTGTATAGGCCAGTTTATGGGCACATGCAAGAAGGTACATGTCAACGCAGGAAATAATATTAAATATCATTTATTTTTACAATTAAATCTATTATTAAAAATATAATTTAATATAATAGATATGGTGAATACATCTGGTCAAGATTCAACTATAGATTATGATAGACTAAAATCTGATATAAAAGATCAAGTAAGAGGTGAATTAATAGAAGATGTAAATGATATGATACGGTTACAAAACGATAAAGTAGAGAATGATTTAGTGAGAATGAGACAGTCAATAAGAGAAGGTAGCATCAATGAAAATGATTTACAAGATGATCAAATGGATCAACTCCTAAATGTTCATATGAGAGACATTACAAGAGAAACAAGACCCCAGATGAGTAGTGCTGGATTGGAAGAAATTGCGACTCATTCCAAAGATTTAAGCAATCATGAATTACATCAGATAAAGAAGATACATGAAAAAGATCATATGATAAAACCTAAAACAATTTTAGATGAATCATTGGGTAATATTATGAATAAATTAGTGAATTTTTTAACATATTCATTTGATGGTTATACAAAAGCATATTATGAAGCTGAAGTAATGGAAGACGTATATGATAACGATAAATCTACATATCAAATGATAAAAGTTAACTTAATTGCAATAATAATATTTATGAGAAAAGATCAAAACATCTTGTATATAGGCATATTATTGGTTTTATTATCAATTATAATCTATTTAGTAAATATAACTACATCATGATAGATAGCATTGATACTAGTAATTTTTTAAAGACTATTATTCAACCAAATATAAAATTTTTAGCGATAATGACAGTTATAATAATTTTAATATCAAGACATTTAGAGACGAATATAATTTTCATGATCAGTATTTTACTTTTCGTTTTTGTAAACTACAAAAATATAAATGAAACATTTAAAGATATCAAAGATAATGAAAAAAAGAAATATGATAAAGTAATAGAAGATAATCACAGAGTAAAACATGAAATCCATTTTAACGAAGATCTGAATAAATATCTTCATAAAATGAGAAAATTCAGGAAATATAATCCTCAATCATATGATTCAGGTTATAATTATATAAAGATGTTTATGTATATGGTTCATGATTTGGAAAAAGACGATATATCTCATCCAAAACATTATTTTGAAAATGCGCAAATATATTTAAAAAAAGCATTGAATTTATTTCAGAGCATTTCATTATCTGTACCAGAAGAAAAATTTATTCATGCTTTAAAATACAATAAATATGAAGAAAACAAATTATCAAATAGAATAGGTGAATTATGTAAGAAGATATACAAACACTGTTATTATATTTTATATAATTTATCATTGCGTTTCAATGAAGATTTCTTTAAGAATCCAGATATTTATAAAACCGAAATAAATCTCAATGCGGATGTAGTTGAAGAAAGTAATACCTTTGATCATTCGTATGAATTATTTTAAGTTTAAGTTGAAATTTATTTTTATCCTTACTTTTAATGAATTGTTTAAAAGTCAATCCAGAGTTATTAATAAAGCGTATCGATATAAAACTTAGAGATAATGAATATACGTTTTTAAATATATTAAATGAATATAATATCCTTTCAAATATTTATTATGAATATTTATGTGGCATAGATGAATACAAATTGAAGAATGTATGGAATCATGTCATTAGTAGATGGAATACTATGAAATTATCTTTAAAATCAAATAGTGAATTTAAGAATAGTGAATACTCTTTTGGTGAATATCACCAAATTCATCATATTATAAATGATGAAACATTAAATACATTGTTAAAAGATTTTATTAATGATTCGCCTGTTAGATGTTTCTTTGTGGCAAATTGTATTCAAAATTATATTTATCCCAAATAATTTTCTATATATTATTATAAATAATATGGTTCAGACTGGAGGTAGAAAGAAGCGTTCAAAGACGGGTCGCAAGGCAAGTGCTAAGTTTTTAGCCGCTGGCAATGAATGGAGAAAGCATGTTAAGAAGGTGATGGCTCAGAATGTTGGTAAGGATTTTAAAACAATTCTTCAATTAGCCGCAAAAACATACAAAAAGGGTAGAAAGAGTTTAAAAAGATTCAGTGATTCCAGCATCAGCATTGAAATTAGAAGCAAGAAAGCTGGCAAGACTAAGAAAAATACAAAGCGCGCTAAGAAGAGAGGAACTCGTAAGAAGAGCAAAAAGCGTAGCTCCGGGTTCTTTGGTCTATAAAATAAGTATAAGAAATAAATATAAAGTAAGTAAATAACAAGTATAAGTATTTAATTTAATAATTTTTAACTATAAATCATTTAAACATATTTTTTGTATATTAAGTGTATTAAACACTTAACTATGCCTAACGCGAAAGGTGGTAAGAAATTTAAAAAGGGAAAGAAACAAACATTCCATGAAAAAGCATTAATTTATAAAGATCCTAAAGAGGATCAAGAATATGGAAAAGTGATGAGAGCAATGGGTAACGGAAGATTTGAAGTCCAATGCTTTGATGGAAAAACAAGGACGGGCATCCTTGCTGGGAACATGCGAAAACGAATATGGGTTAACAAAGATGATATTATATTATTAAGTAAATGGGAATTTACAACAGACGATGATAAGTGTAGTATTATTCATAAATATGATATAGATGAATCAAAGCGTTTACAGAAGGAGGGCGAATTTCCAGATACGGTGAATTTAGATGAAGAAAATACATTTGATGCGAGTGATAATTTTACGTTTGATTATGGTTCTGGTTCCGATTCTAGTGATGAAGATGATACAAACGGTGAAGAAAAAGACAAAGATAAACCTTGGTGGAAGACACAAGATAAAGATACAAATGATAATACGGATGTTTGGCAAAGTGAGAAAATTAATTTAGATGATATTTAATTTCTAATGAATATATAAATATGGTTGTTCAGGGGGATCCTTTGCAATTATGTCAAACAGGATTTACAGCTGGTACGGATACAGGTCTTGTTGGTGCCACAGATCAATGTTTTCAACAGACTGCGGGATTAAGTGGTGGTGGAAAAAAGAAAAAATATAAGAAGCGTAGAACCCAAAGGAAAAAGAGAAGCAAGGGTAAGCGGACAAGAAATTATAAATGTAAATCTTGTAAGCGTAAAAAATGTAAGTGTAATAATAAACGCAATAGGAAAACAAGGAGAAATCGTTAATTAATTTCCCTAAAAAAAAATGTTTTATAGTATTATAAATAAATGGGTGAAATGAAAGTTGAGCATATTTTACTATTTTTAGTAGGTGCTTTCTTAGTATATCATATGATGAAGGGGTGTGGGTGTAATAAGGTAGAAGGAATGAGCGACTATTCAGTAGGAAGCCGTAGTTTGCATGGATTTCCTCATTTACCGCATTTGCCGTATTTGCCGCATTTGCCGCATTTGCCGAAGTCGAAGCCGAAGCCGAAGCCGAAGCCGAAGCCGAAGCCGAAGCCGAAGTCGAAGCCGAAGCCGGGGCCGGAGCCGAATAATATAGGAGGAAACTGCTCAGCCACCCAATACGGTTGCTGTCCTGGGTCGGAAGGGATAGCAGCCAAATCCTATGTTGACCGGTGTCTTCCACGCGTAGTTGATGAAGACGGTATGACTAGTACGGATATTAGGGCAATGTGTCCATCAACTGGAGAAACAAAATCGTGTTATTCTGATGGTCAGAGATGTGTAGTGACGGAAAAATGCCTCCACCCTGAAAAAGATGAGTATGAGGGGGGGGGGTGTATAGTTAAAGAAGATGGTACGAGAACTAAATGCCGTTTATGTGGTTTTGGAGATCGTCCCGACTGCCCAAGGGGAGTCCGTCTATTCCATTAATATTAATTAATTTTTAAATTTGATTTAAATAACAGTTTATTAATAAACAATAAATGATTGTTACATTCGGTAAATATAGACATGAGTCTGTTAAAAATATTATTGAAAAAGATTATCAATATTCACAATGGCTGATTACACAACCATGGTTCACAATCAAACATAAAGAATTACACCATCAATTTATACATGAAATGAATAGTGTGTCTAAGAAAGAGGATTCAATTCATTCTAATGTGTTTATAGTATATACTGATGGCGCTTGCAAACATAATGGTTCAGATAAAGCTAAGGCAGGGATAGGGGTTTATTTTAATAAGAATAACATGATTAAAATTCCAAGTGTTTCAGAAAGATTAACATCTGTAAAACAAACGAATAATGTTGCTGAATTAACTGCTATCCTAAGGGCATTAGAATTATGTGATAGTAATAATATTACTCAAAAAATATTAATTTACACTGATTCAGATTATAGCATGAAATGTATTGAAATCTGGTATCCTCAATGGAAGAAAGAAGATAAAATGAAAGAAAGAAAAAATATTGATATTCTACAAAAAATTGATAAACTATATGAGAAGTTGGATGTAGAATTCAAGCATATAAGATCTCATACAGGATTAACAGATATCCATTCAAAGGGAAATGAAATGGCGGATAAATTAGCGGTACAAAGTTTACTTTAGATTAATATTTACTAACTCTAGGCTATCATAGGAGCACTAATCTTTTCATGATAATTATAATTTTCAATTTTAAAATACTCTTCTTTAATATCGTTTATATCTGTACATTCATCAGAAATAGTTAATGTAGGGAATGTAAAAGGTATTCTTTTTATCTGAGTTAGCACTGCTTCTACATGAGAATCATAAATGTGAGTATCTCCTAAGATATGAATTAATCTACCTGGTTTATAACCTGTCAACTTTGCTAAGATACAAGTTAAATATGAATAAGACGCAATATTAAACGGAACACCTAAGAACATATCACCCGAACGTTGATATAATTGACAATCGAGTTTATTTTCATTTGTATTCACATAAAATTGACACATGACATGACAAGGTGGTAATGCCATTTTATCTAAATCGGGTGGATTCCAAGCACTCATTATAATACGCCTTGAATGAGGATCATTTTTTATGAGATCAATAATATATTGTAATTGATCACTACCTTTGCCAGTATAATCTGTATTAAAATCTTTGTATTCAGCACCAAAATGTCTCCATTGAAATCCGTAAACAGGTCCTAAATCTCCTTCTTCATAATCTAATCCACGACTGTCTAAAAATTCTCTGCTAGAATTACCGTCCCAAATACGCACCTTTTTCTCATTTAATAGTTTATTGCTTGTAGAACCCTCAATAAACCAAAGTAATTCTCTTAAGACTGTTTTGTGACCAACATGCTTTGTTGTAAGTAATGGAAATCCTTTACTTAAGTCAAATATCATCCTTTCACCGAATAGTGATAAAACTTTGCTATTCCTACCTTCAGTAGGAAAACCTTCATTCATTACCTTTTTCAGTAAATCTAGATATTGATATTCTTCTGTATTAATATCTTTTAGATTATGATAAATATTGAAATGAAAACTAACTGATCGAGTATATGTTTCCATTAAATATTCTTGTAAAAATCCTTTTTCTCGGTTATCAATATGAGGTCTGCTACATATTTCATGCTGAATATCTGATTGATCAACTAGTTTCATATTTTCAAGTAATTTCAATGGGAAACTGTGAGTTGTATCTCTTGGATGATAATTATCATCAAATCTAGTTAGATAAATCTTATTTAAATTTTCATAGTGTTCTGTTTTACAGCATTCATTGAAAATTTGTGATCCACCAATTACAAAGATTTCTCCCTTAAGTCCATTACAATATTCAAAAGAATCTTTTAATGAACGGAAACACTTTACACCATTTGATTCTTCTACACTATGATTTCTACTCAGTATAATATTGTATCTATCTCTTAGAGGTCGTTTAGATTCTGAAATGCTTAACCATGTATTATATCCCATTATTACTGCATTAGTGTGTTCTCCTTCAGTTGTTATCTTTTGAAAGTTTCTCAAATCCTTCTTTGAATGAATTAGTAAATCATTCCCTTCACCAATAACATTGTGATTGTTTACCGAAACAATGATACTGAATTTCATATTTATATTATTTATTGATATAAAATATCTTTAATTAGATATCAAATTTTTATATTTAATAATAGTATAATATTTATGCCAGCATCTAGAAGATCTAGAAGAATTGCTTCACAACCAAAACCCACAGCATCCGCAGCATCCGCAGCATCCGCAGCATCCGCAGCAGCCTCAGCGGCCACAGCACCAAAATCAGCAGCGAAAATATCAGGGGTGGGGAAGGGAAAAGGGAAGGGAAAAGGGAAGAGATCGAGGAATCAATCAAATAATCGCCCTGTAACATCAACTAAAAAAATAGCAAAGTCGAAGAAAGCCGCAAAAGATGACATTACTAAAAAAATTAAAAATACTTATAAAGTGACAGCAAGTACTGGGACAAATCAATCACAAATCATGGATGCTATAGGAGAAATAATATCAGGTTCACACTTTTTAAGTGCAAGTTCTCAAGAATCTAAAACTATCAAAGATTTACTATTACCAAAGTTATATGGATTAAAATATACAAAAGTTGTTAGAGATATACTAGAGGTCCCAGCTAAACCAAGCACTGTCCAAGGGCCTTCACTATATGGTTGTGGAGGAACTGGTTTACCTGTACCAGGATCTACTTCTAGTTGGTTCTTTCCACCAGCTGAAAAGGAAGCTATGAAAAGATCAGGTTTAGTATTTTGTTGGATGTCTTTGGTTGCGTGTACATTTAAACAAGGTGGAGGGAGTTTTTGTGGTCGCGGTATAAACCATGAAATGGAACATGCTATGCCTTGTGCTGGTCAAGTAATTGGCAGTCTTTTAGCCCAAAGTCTTAATGTAGGTGAAGATAAAAAATATAGAAAACATCATGTAATATTGTTTGAAGTTATGAAAGTGTTGTTACCAAGGACACCGACTCAAAAAGTTAAGAGATATGTATATTTAATTATGAGAATGATAAGGAGACAACAGGTTACAATGGGGTTACCTTCTATCAGTGTGACAAATCAAAAGAAATGTCAATTAAACTTGCTTATGATGACTGTAGATGCGGTAACTTTAAAAGTAACATTATCGCCAAATGAATCTGAAGTCAACAATATCATGGATTCGGTAGGGTCTGCTGATCAAAAAGGAATGATTCAAAAAACAGGTAAACCAGTTTCATTCTCTCCTTGTGGTTGGTGTGGAGTAGACAACCCTGAAAGCGCTTTTTATTCATCAGAAAGATTAAAAGAACTATATTCCACCGGTTATAGAACAGCAACAGATCAACCTGATGCCATAAGGATTGCTGCGGCAGTTAGTTCAGCTACAGATTTTCGAGCCAAATCACCCGGAGCTAAAAGAAGGACTTTAATGACACAATGCAAGAAAGTTTGTAATGTGTATAACGTGATGGGCGAGGCTATGATTGATGGTCAGGAGGAGAATTTAAGTCGTTTTATTATTTCTGCTTCTATAATTGTATTATCTGTAATAATAAAATCAACTTATAAAGAACTTGGCGTAGAAACAATTCACATGCCAGAGTTATTTAAATGGGTTAATAAAGCAAAAGAAATCTTAAGTGATGAATCTGAACTTGAGAGACTTTTAGGAGAGGGACAACCTGGGGCAAGATGGATAATAGAACAATCGCGAGATCTTGCCGCTGAATCAGGTAACGAAGTAACGGCTAACTATCTTAAATTTAATGATGCTACTATTAGTGATTTTTCTGGTAGTGAAGAAATGCCTGATCTTAGTGGTATCCTTGTGGGAGGCGGTGGAGAAGAAGATAGATTAAGAATTAAATTAGAAGGCGGACCAGACATCCCTGTAAGTGGAAGTAGCGCACCACTTTCTCCAGTTACACCTGGAACTCCAGCAGGATTTTACGAGTGGGCTACACAGCTCGCAGCAGGTCCCTTAAATTTTGAATTATTAACAGAGGAAATCAACAATTGTTTCAAATACGGAGATTCATTGGCTGAAATAGAAAATTTAGGGGTGGAAGAATATGCTACGTTAATGTTTGATTATTTTGAAAGAATGAGTGCAGATATAAATCCTGATTTTATCTCTGGTATAGAAGTTAAGATTGATAGTTTGACCACATTGGAACTAGAAGAACTATATTTTACTACTTTTGGTTTAGAAATAGAAATTGTAGATGAAGAGCAAATGGAAGAGGATATCATGGATCAAGCAGCACTCCCCAGAACATTTACATCAGGGACAGCTGCTGCGATGGATGCATTAGCAGCTTCTTTCCCTGGAAGTGAAAGTGGGGATGAAAGTGAAAGTGAAATGAAAGATTCTCAATCTCAAACATTAGATTTTGAAACATTACCAGTCGGTTATGATTCTCAATCGACAGACAGTGATGACGATTTTAGTCAATCCGATGAGGAAACTAGATTTCAAAATAAGGAAGTGGAAATGGAATTCGAAAGACCAAATGAAAATCAATTTGGTACGTGGAGAGTAGGTGGAGGTAAAAAGAAATCAAAAAAGAAGACCAAACGCAAGAATATTAAGAAGAGTAAAAATACTAAAAGAAAGAGAATGAATACGAAGAATACCAAACGTAAGAGTAATAAGAAGAATACTAAACGTAAGAGTAATAAGAAGAATACAAAAAGTAAATAATTTTTAAAATTTTATCTATATTTTATTATATGAGAAAATCAAAAATAAATTTTCTTTATCTCGTTATTGCTATATTGTTTATAGTATTAATTGTAAGAGAATATTATCCAGATGATTACTTAGGAGAATATTCTGATGAAGAAACTAAAGACAGAACCATTAATATAAATATCATTAATGATAGAAAACCAGAAATTATTCAAGAAAGAAAAGTTATTCGGGAACCAAAAAGACATTATGAATCAAGATATTATCCTAGAAGAGACATGAGAATTAATATACCAACTAGAGGTGAACCCCCATCCTATCAACAAGTAGGTATTTTAACCGATGAAAACGACCCTGAAAATATAAAACCATTGTATGGTCGCCAAACTTACAGAGGCTCTAATCAATGGAATTATTTTACATCACTAGATTCTCATTTAGCAACTAAAATACCTATTTATACAGGAGATAAGGATTGCACAGACGAAAGGGGATGTCAAGAAATAAATAAAAATGACATGTTAAATATTGGCGATCCGGGAAAACAATACAAAGCTAATATTTATCAATCATCGGGGCCAAGATATATACCATATATAATCTAATATTATATATTACAACCATGTTCTTTTAAACAAGTATTACAATCACCGTCTTCTATTCCGTTTTGTTTTGGACTACAACAGTTAATTCCTGCTTGAGGGCAATTATATGGACAAAAATGTTTTCCCTGATCATAAGAAGAAATTGCTTCACAAGAATTGTTCATATCTTCTGGAACTTCTGTTATAGTAGTAAACCATTCTGGATTGTTTCGACAATTCTGTATGACACATAAATTACATGAATTAGTTGTTTCTGCATGACTTCCACCACAACATTTATCTCGTGCTTCGGGGCAAATAAAAGGACATTTTCTATTATCATTTGGAGTACATCTATTCGTTAAACCAGTATTTCTATTATCAAGCGACTTAGTAGATGTTACACTGGGTGGAGGCGATATATTATTTTGATTATCTATCTCAATTCCTGGAGAGTCTTCTTGAACTTCTGTTATGATTGTTGGTGGAGTGGGTGGTGTTGGTGGAGTGGGTGGTGTTGGTGGTGTTGGTGGTGTATCAAATCTAAAATTAATCATTTCACCACTATTTCGATTAGCTGTCGCAAGCGCCAGTGCTGCTTCTGCTGCTTCTACATCTTCTGCACTAGGTGAAGGTGGGGCGGGGGGAGTATCACTATTTACATCTGAAGATGGATTAAATATCCCTTGATAGTATGTACCGGGTGGACAGATTTTACCTTGTGTACAAGAACACAACCGTGCTTCAAGTTCTTGTCCATCATCTTGTCTTTCAATCATACAGTCAGAAATGTCTCCAATATCGAAACCACATTTACCACATGTATAAGCATCAGCGGCTATCTCTCCTGCGACAAGCAATTGTCCTAAAATGGGCACTTCATCCGGACCCGCTGTAGTGGCTAATGTAAGGCCCATTGATGCTGCACACCCCACACAATCTTCACTCGGAGATGAATCATTTAATATCATTGTTCTATATTGCATAGAATCTAAAGAACTTATGGCTACAGGATTGAGTGCCCCTCCTCTTCCAGGTGATCCGATAGAAAAATTTTCTAAATAGCAACAAGGATATATTACAAAAATATATATCATAAATATAAAAGCAACCACAATAAAAAGCTTATTCATATTAATATATATATTATATTAAAATCATATTAAAATTATATTAAACTACATCTTTCCACCCATCAATCACTTATCCTTCATAGTTTCATGTGCCTCTCGGAAAGAATCTGAAGACCAGATAATGTTATCTGCATCCTCATTCCACTTTCCAACCAATTGTTGTGAACAATTGTAAATATCAGAAGTCTCCTCATCCTCTAAGTATTCCACTCCCTCGTAGTCAAATTCTGAGAATTTGGAAGTATCCTTCTCCAACTCGTCATCTTCAACACTACTACCTTCATCATCGCCTTCATCATCATCTTCATCCTTTTCAGAATCATCTGAAAAATCTTCTTCTTCTTCTCCACTATCACTTTGACAACTATCATCCGAATCATCTAAAAATTCTCCAGGTTTTAGATTCATTAGTGGATAAAACAAAGCAGGTGAGAAATATAAATATCGGTTTGCTTCTCTAAAACTATCAACTAGTTGATCAAATAAAAATACTATCTTTTCGGAACATGGATTCTTGTATAATATCTGAGATTTTACTATTTCATATCTAGCATAGATATTATCTACAATATAACAAATCCGAGTATTTTCATTTTCATGATAATCGTCAATATATTGAATTAAAACATCTAGACTATCATAGACTTTTTCCAAATAGTCTACCTTCTTGCTGTATGATAAATCATTATCATATGAGATAATATTTAGTATCTCATTATATGTGTAATAAATAGGATATTCTAATTCTTTAACCTTTGATACAGTGTCATAATCATCCTTATCAATCAGAGTTAACTCACAACCCTCAGATATTAGTTTTTGATCTTGTAGATAGATATCAAGTAATCCAAGATTACCAAAAACAATTTTATTCATCTTATTCATCTTATACATACTTAACATATTTAATAATATTAAGTATTATTTTTTTAAATATATTAATCCCTCAAAAAATTAAACTTCATTATTGATATGATAAATAATACTAGGAAGTTGATTCAGCGAATCAATAACAAAATCAGGTTTAGCACTCCATAGTATTTCTCTTGAATTCTTTAAACGTTCAACATATTCTTCTTTTGACAAGCGTTTATCTTCTTCATAGTCAGTCATTTTCATGTTAGTAGACCACTTAGCAACACCTACTGTAATTGTACCAGCATTCTTACCCTCGAGAAGGCCAACCACTGTATCATCTACCTTTATTACTCGTCTTGGATCCGAGATACTTAAATGATTAATAATTTCTCGCATCATATGAGGATTAGGTCGCCCAGGCTTCCCTAAGCAAGTACTAGAGACATACTTATCGATCTGTATGTTTTCATCTATTAGTTTTTCTTTAATCGTATTCATGATAGGACGAGAGAATCCAGTAGTCACACCAGTACTAATATTATTATCTCCCAACCATTTGATACAAGATTTAGTTTCAGGTAAAATCTCTATATTTTTAATTCCATCGTCCATTTGATATTTTATAAATTCGTCAAAAACACTCATAGTTGAATTCATATCAGGATATTCTCCATGCTTTTGCATCCATTCTCTTGAAATATACTTATCCTTTAGTATTAAATCTATATGGTGATGTTTATCAACGCCCATATCTTTGTATATTAATCTGTTTGGAATATCTAATCCTTTCTTTTGAAATGCCTGTTTTAATGAGATAAAGGGACTAAGACTGTAACGATCGACAATAGTTCCTCCAAGATCAAAAACAGCAAGACGGATACTCATTATATGTATATATAATTACTACTAAACAAATATTTAAATACTTTGGTTGTTAAAATAATGAAATTGGTGCGTAAAATATTTAAAAAGAATATGTGGAGTAATTGAAAATGAATAGAATGATTAACCCCCGGAAATTTTCACGTTGTGTGAATAGTATGCGCCAATTCTTCCTTGATCGCAATTATGTAGAAGTACACACTCAGAACATGAGAAGTATTCTCGCTGCTTGCGAAGATCCAACCACAATCTCTACATATCAATATGCAGGTAATGTTTGGCCACTACCTCAGACTGGTCAGATGTGGTTAGAAAATGTACTTCTTGATAACCCAGACTATGAGGGTGCTTTCTGCTTGAGTACTAGTTACAGAAACGAGCCTAATCCAGTACCAGGGAGACATGATTTAATTTTCCCTATGTTTGAATTTGAAAGCAAGGGTAATATGAATGATTTACAAAATATGCAAAAGGATCTTTTAGAACATTTAGGTTTTGAAAAGACAGACGGGGAATACCCTGAAGGAGATTATTTAGATGTATGTGAAAAGTATGGTGCCGTAGAACTTGATAATGATCATGAATTACAGTTAGAGAAGGATTATGGTCCAGTATTCTTCTTGAAGAACTTTCCGTTTTCCACGAGCCCCTTCTGGAACATGAAGGCTGATTTTACGACTCAAAATTCTAATAAGATTGATGTAATTTTACATGGGATTGAGACAATTGGATCCGCTGAACGCTCTTGTGATAAGGATGAAATGCGAGAACTCTTTTATACTATCTCGGATGGTCAATATAAAGATATCCTTTACAAGGAGTTTACTAAGGATCGCGTTGATAGAGAGCTAGACGAGTTTTTAGACAGGGATTTCTTTCCTCGGTATGGTGGTGGAATTGGTGTAACACGCATGATTAGAGCGATGGAAATGAGTAATCTACTAGAGGATAAGCAATAAAAAATAATATTTAATTAATCATTTTATATAATTAAATTTAATTGCCTCTCACTTAATGCCACTCAATGCCACTCACTCAGTACAATGCTTTTATAATCATTAAATCTATTCACAAATTCATCTACCTTATCCTTAAATCCATATTTTACTAATTTATCACTAACATATTTTATTTTCATATCTTTCTCAGATAAGATATCATCTAATACTTCATGTAGTATCTTATCTGAAATATTCTTTGATGAAACCCATTCATGCGTATTAAATATACTACCTCGCTTTCCGTAAATATCTCCTTCATCAATGCTAAGTAATTCTCCATCACGATTCACTAAAATATTCCTAATGATATTATCAGAAGATCTGAATAATCCGTCAAATAGTCTGATCTTTAAGCATTCCTTAACTACAAATTCATCTTTTAGATATTCTTTGTGCTTACCAAGATCACCAATATTCTCGAAATAATCCATCATACAGAATACAGCATCTTCATCGGCAAATGAACTATTATTCACAAAAGTCTTTATTGTAGGGTCTTTTCTAACTAACTTTTTATCAGAAACAATTCGTCTCATTTTCATGTCCCATAAGTCGAAATATGTCTTACATTTATCTACACATATATAATCTAATCCATAATTCATGCTCTCACCCATCTGCTTTAGTATATATCGCTTATCTTTGTAAATCACTTCTATGCAACACACTTTTCCACCACATACACCATCTTCTAGAATATTTACATTTGTAAATTCACTAAATGAAATCTTATCTAAATCATCAAAACACTTCTTCTTCCGATTCAGTTTAGATTGTTTCTTTTCTTCTTCATGTAAAAATCCAGAGGTTTCTTTTACTTTTGATTTCTTTTTACTCTTTGAATCACTTTCATTCTTCTTCTGAATATAATATGATTTATATTCAGCACCTTTATCTCCCAATAGCGATAAATCTTCATCTACAACAAGTGCTCCTTCTTCAGCAAACTTTCCCAGACCAAATCCTTTATTTACATGATAATCATTAACAACGTAATCATCCATTTCTATTTTCTTCATATCCTTTCTATAGTCATCAAAATGAGTTTCAGTAAATTTTTGATATTCTTTTACTGAATAATCTAAATCATCTCGTTTCAAAGCTATTAATCCTAACCAAATCCCAAAAGCAGGTCGTTCCTTCATACCTCTTCTCATGAACATCTGAAGACTAAACTTAAATATGTCGTTTAGTTCTGCTGGCCACATATAATCACCTAGTATCTCAAACCAGAGGTAAGATGCTTCTTTCCTTCTATATCTTAGTCCCATATTCCCTTCAATTTTCATCATTTCATTAAAGATTAGAAAGATAGATTCATCTCCTTTCTCTAACCTATGAATAAGATCTTCTCCTAAAAGAAGTAATTCTTCACTATCACCTGATTTTTTATACTTTAGCACTTTATCTAAAACTAAATTTCCTCTAGTATAATCTTTATTTCTGTACCAGTTATTCACGTAACTGGTTATACGGTTTCTCCTACCTTTCGTCACAAGTTCGCAAAAATCTAATAATAAATTCCTTTGTGATCTGTCTTTGTCATATTCATCTAATATCTTACTACATTCACTGATAATATACACCTCTGAAAGCGATAGGTCTTCCATAAGCAGAATCTTTAAGCGATTAATCAGGTTTGTAATCAATCCTGATCCTTTTGGATGATCGTGGAAAAGACTCATTTCTATTATAGACCATATAAACTTTTCCTTTTCCCCTCTTCTAAAATATTTACAGATACCAGATTTAAGTATATTCGCCGAATACCCATGTTCACTACAATTATTAAAGCAAGTATGAACAATCATTTTGTATTTATGTTTGTGTTTATGATAAAAAATAATATTAAGAAATCAAATTTAATATTTAATAGTTGTCTTTTTCTGGGTTAAATCTATAATATTTTGTGGGAGAATATTTTTCACACCCTTGTTGACAATCACATTGACACTGACATAGATATGGATTTTGGCCACACCGAGAACACGATTCTCTTACAGGAGACCTTTCTTCTTCTTTCAACTCTTTTAATTCATCACTTAACTCTTTTTTCTTCAGATTATTATATAATTGATATGAAATGATAAAGTCCATGTTATACTACACTTATGATAATAAGTAGTATTTAAATAAAATTTAAAATCTAATAAACTATAAATGAAAATTGATCAAGATATCATCCAACGAGTCAAAGTTGCGGGTATCTTTTGCCTTCAGTTTTACAAGGTTGTCACCGGAACCTTGTTGTCTCTCTTTGTTCCTCAAGCTTGCTATGAACCGATTAGCGATGGGTCTGATATTGTTCGCAGCGATGAGGTAGTGAGGATATGCACACTCACACAAAATTTTGAAAACAACGAAATCTATCATCGTTTAACACTATATTGGAATAGTATATCTTTTTTATGTTTTATTTATTGTTATGTTTTAGAGCTTAAACGAGAATCTTGGGCTATTAAATACTTAGATATAGACAATGATAAACCAGATAATAGCTTAAAAGAAATTATTATTCAAGAGCCTGTTTTAGATAAAAAAATGGACAGACTAAACCGATTATATTTCTATGGATTAAGCACTACTAGTGTTGTTTATGCGATTAATGTTTTAATGATGATCAATGTATTGTATCAAGATTATCATAGCATGTCCACAATCTCATGTTTTATATCATTTACTCTATTAGTTCAGATGAAATTATATAATAGTTTAAGTGTAGCATATCAAAGTGTCAAGAATGATAAAATGATGTCCGCATTCATGAGTGAATTTGTATCATTTAACGTATTAGATAAAGATTATATTTTAGATAAACAAAATGGTCCCGATAATTCTAATGATTCTAATGATTCTAATGATTCTAATGAATCAATTGTACCAAAACCAACAAATAATCCTTAAATTTGATTTAAAAAAATCTTTAATTAAATTATTCAAAGCAATTAATGACTACAATTAATTACAAAGAAGAATATGAAAAATATAAATCTAAATATGAAGAATATCATAGTAAATATTGGAAGAAACATCATGAAACGAAATCATTAAAGTGCGAAACTCTCGAATTACAAAAGCGCCTTGATGTTTATGAATCTGCTGTATTGTATGGAGAGGTAAAAAGATTATCCAATTACATGGATTATGGTATTATAAATAGTCATAAATATGGAGATATATTTTTCCATAGTAGTCAATGTAAATTTAATATGAATACCAATCTGATAGGTAAGAAGGTTAAGTTTAATTTAATGATAAGTAAACGATTAGAAGCAATAAATTTAGAATTAGAAATAAATGATACTTTATCAGCATTCGATATACTGGATAGTGGTATTTATAAACAGAATTCATTAAGAGTAGATGAACTGAGTGATAATAATTCAGATGATTCACGCGATTCATTTAATTCATGTGTAGAAGAAGTAGAAGATCTGATTAGTGAGATTAAAATTAGCAATGATATATTACCAGAAGATAATTTAGATGAAGATATTAAAATCATACAAAACACAAGGAGAATATGGTATATGAATTGTAGAGATAATTCTAAAGAAAGATGGAGTAATTGTATTGATAATGGATTTGTGGGAACATGGTATAGACAGACTGTTAATAAAAGGATATTTGATAAACTGAAAATAGGTGATATAATAGCTTGGTATATTGTTGGTAAAGGATATATTGCTATTTTAAGAGTAAAAGGAAACTGTTGTTTTATGAATAAATCAGACTTAAAATTACACTATCCAGATAAAACTGAGGAAGATATAAATGGGCATTTGGAGTGGGAAAAAAATACAGATACTCGTATAGTTAAGATACCCGTTGAATTTCTAGCATATACTGATTTATATAATTGTATTAAAAGACAACCAGATTGGACAAATGATGATTGGACATCAGGATTTAGAGGATCAAATACAATACTTCCAACACATTCGCGATGGAAAGAACAAGTCATTAAGATGTATAAATGTATGAAAAATAATCCTTAATTTAAAGAATATATCATTAGATATTTTAATATGAGAAGAAGAGGTATCCCAAAACCTGTAAGAACCTTAGTATGGAATAAATACATTGGAGAAGAAAATGGTTTAGGTAAATGTAATGTGTGTGCCACAGAAATTAAAGTGAGTAATTTTGATTGTGGTCATATAGTAGCTGCTATAGACGGGGGTGAAGACATTGTTAATAATTTAGTTCCTATATGCCGAATGTGTAATTTGTCTATGGGAAGAGAAAATTTAAATGATTTTAAACAGAAATATTTTAATGACAAATCATATGTTGATATTTATGTTAACTGTTTTTTAACGAAAACAAATGAAAAAAGAAGAGTAAAAGGATATTTAGGTTTTAGTGAATACGAATATCCATTATTTCTACCATTCAGTGAAATATATACTGATTACAAAAAATGGATTTACTATAATCATACGCAATACTATGATAAGATAGGAATGAATAGTTGGTGTAAATCCCCTGATAAAATACAATTAGGTAATAAGATATCTACAAAATATGGACCCATGATAAAAGATCCAAGCGTTATGAATGGTTTATATGGTTCATATGGTTTTAACAATATTAAATTTAAGTGATTTACTGTTTACAATTCACTAAATGCTCCATCAAGATAGCAATAGTTAAAGGTCCTATACATCCCGGAACAGGTGTAATATATTTTACTTTTGTATATACATCGTCAAAATTGACATCACCTACAATACCCCTTTCTGTAGAATTAATGCCAACATCAATTACGGTTGTATCTTCTTTTATCCATGAACTATCAATTAAGTGAGGTGATCCACAACATGAAATTAATATATCCGCATTTTTTGTTATATTTTTAATATCTTTAGTATGAATATTACATAAGGTTGTTGTTGCCCCATTATGTAATAGAATCATTGATAATGGTAATCCAACCACCTTGCTTGATCCAACAATAACAATATTTTTTCCCACAATATCAATATTATGATGTTCTAATAATCTGAAACAACCTTCCGCTGTACAAGGTGTCATACTTGGTACATTTAACATTAATTTACCCATGTTTTCACGATGAAATCCGTCAACATCTTTTTCAGGTGAAACACTATTTAGTATATTATATTCGTCATCTTTTGAGAACTCTGGGGGCAAAGGAAGTTGAACGATAATTCCAGTTATCCCCGGAGAATTATTAAGGGATTCTATACTTTTTATGATATATTCTGGTGAAACCTTTTTAAGATAAGCATATAAATAAGATTCAATCCCTAATTCACTGCATTTCTTTCGTTTCATTTTAATGTATAAATCTGAATCACTTCTATCACCCACAACAATAATTGCTAATCCGGGCTTCTTACCAGAACTTTTAAGTTTGTATTTAATTGAATCATATATTTCACTTGTTAGTGAATCACTCTTCAATATTTTACTCATTATATAAACTTAATTAGTATTAAAATCTTTAAATTTATTCTAAAAACTAATTTCCTAAAAAAAAAATGTTTTATAGTATTATAAATAAATGGGAGAAATGAAAGTTGAGCATGTCTTGCTATTTTTAGTTGGTGCTTTTTTAGTATATCATATGATGAAGGGTTGTGGAAGAGTAGAGGGAATGCAGGATTGTTCCGATTGCAAAGGTCCGTTATCAGGCGGTAGGTGCCTGGTGGGTGACGTTTGTACACACGCCTTAGGTCCTAAACGTTGTAACAATAAAGGAGGTACTTGGTGCCCGGATCATGTAGATTTTATCCCTGGTCAGACTGGTCCACCTGAGACCCAGCCTGATTTTATCCCTGGTCAAACTGGTCCAGAATCGACTTATAATACGAAGGCATGGTGTATGGAACACACTCAAAATAAACTCGATGCTGGTCTCATCAATACAAATGATTTTTGGAATTATTACCGCGCTTGCCAATCAGAATATTAGTAGTTCTGATTTTATTCCCACTCGTGATTTTTTATAGATTTTAAGTTATAATTATTCAGTGTGTTTTAATAAAACAATAACATTTTCGGCAAATACTTTTAGTGAATCTTTAGTGGGATATAGACCCCTGAATTGGCGTAAAATATTAATTTGAGAATTTGACTTATCCGCTTCAGATTTAACATGCCCTTGTAATTTTAAAACTTTTTCATTATTTGACTTTATTTTAAGTTCTTTTTTCTTTCGCTCTTCTTGTGAATCAGATTCTTTAATTTCTGGTTGTTTAATATTCTCAATTGCTGGTAAAACTTTAGATTTAAGTTCATTAAAATCATTAAATATGACTTCTTCTTCAGACAATACTTCATCAAATCTATCAATATTCCACCAATAATAAAAATCATCAAAACTCATTGATTTATCTTCTTCTATATTTTTAATATTTATATTACCATCCGATAAACTAAATTCGATCTTATATTTTAGTATTTCTTTCACGTAAATAGAGAGATGTAATTCTCTATTCATATCAAGAGTCACATTGTTATTCGCATGAAAATCATCTATTCTATCAATCCACATTTAGTTTTACTTTGAAAATTATACTTATTTTCAAACATAAAAAATAATATTAAGTCTTTAGTTATAAACATCACATTAAACCATCGCATTAAAACATTTGCGCAATAAGACAGATAATAAGTATATAAAATCCAAATAAAATACGAGTAAATGTTTCTTTTTCTGGTAGAAACACAATCAAGAAGAATGTTAGTATAGACGCTGAAAAGAGTAAGGAGAATATCATATCATTTTTTTCTTCTTCCCGATCATGTTTTATACATGATTGTAAAGTCTTTTTATGAAAATCCTCGGTTATAAGATTTTTCTTTAAGAATCTATCTAAGATCCTTACTTTAGTCACCTTTTGAAAACCATCTTCTTTGTTTAGTTCATGTTTGATATAATCATAGTATTTATTGTAATTTTCTTCACAGGTAGTCATATTTTAGTTTAGTTTAGTTTAGTTTAGTTTAGTTTAGTTTAGTTTAGTTAACTATAGTTAAATCAAATTTCATAAAAAATTTTTTTGTGTTTATTAGTTTTGTTTGTTTTTTACCATGTGATTTCTTTCATCTTTCTATACTCTTGCTCACGCTTGCTGGGTCTACCTGGTGTTCCCTTCACAGCTAACTTGATACCTAATTCCTTCTTCAACCTTTTCTTGATCTTCTCAATCTCTTCCTTAGAGAAAACACTCAGCTTGAGATGAACTGCGACCGGTCCAGGAATTTCAGCCATTTCAACGGGGCGATAAGATCGCATCCCTCGCTTGTTAAGATACTTCACGTTCCCGATAAATTCTTCTATTGTGTCTACTTCGACGACCATCCTGGGCCTAGCTCCGATTTCATAGACTTCACATTCTCCTACGTCTGCCTTAGAAGAAGATGACTTTTCTTTTAAGTCTTCATCGCGACTTGATACGCCAGAAGGCGTAAAACCCGAGTTCACGGGCGAATTGCGCCTCGGTTCTTCTGGAATGGGTTCTTCGCTTGGAACATAGTTGCATTCGGGGGAGACTTTCGGTGTCGGGCGATCAATCTCATCGGCGGAATGAACTTCCTCTCTGTATCTGACCCACCCACCCAGATAGTAATCGGTACTATCCTTGCGCTTGTAAAGGATGAATGGATTCTCCTCGAGAGTATATTTTTGAGGGGTATCATTTACAGCTTTCAGCTTACCCGGACGCATGCGTTTGTGATTCATTACAGATGATTTAAGCATCTGTTCATCTTCTTCGCGATTTGTCCGGATTGACTTGTGAAACTTTCCACTGTCTTGAATTCTCTTTTTGATCTCCGCCGCGTCATCTTGGCACCTGATGAGTTCGGGATTTTCAGAGAGACACTGATGAACTTGCCAACCTAAGTCATCCCTCGCATCAATATCCAACAACTCGCCGGGAATGCGGATTGGATGGATGGGCATGATATCAAGTCCTTCCTTGTCTTTTGCCTTGAGAGTCATCTTGCGACCACCACTGCTCAAGTTCATCGCCTTTGAGATTTTCCCAAGCAACTCAGTGTCTCCATCTGACCAAGCGCGAGAGTAATCTGCTATGTGCTCTTCAGAACTGCGAGAGACATAGACATCGATGTCAGTAGTCGTATCATATCCGCATACGCGACCAACTAGACCCTGTAGCAGAGTGTCTGCGTTAGGATCACTGCTGGACTCGTAAACCATCGCCAAGTGCCGTTTGTCAATCACCTGACCCATGCGGCAGCGACCACTGATATGAATCACTGTCGGATTTTCAGGGGCATTCTCAAGGATCTTCTTGACACCCTTTTCGCCTGCGAAAGAGTGTAGACAGTCGTATCCCAATTGCTTACACCCTTCAAGGATAATGCCATAAGTTTCTTTGCTCTCGAATGTCCTGACGATACAGTACTTTCCGAGATACTTGGCTTTATTATCGCGCAATACTTGGAAGAAGTGATCCGCCGTGGATTCTATCTTCTGGGACTCAAACTTGATGCTTCCGGCGCGGTAGAAGTCTGGAACACCAAGGTATCCTTGACCGGGTGACATCTGGTGAATGTATTTTTCTTCTGGTTCGAAATCCATCTCCTCAAACAAACGATTTTCAATCTCATCGTGATCATTTGAAGATGCGCGCAAGTTCGCAACCAGCTCCGAGAAAGGTGTGGCACTCACCCCAAGGATGTAGTTGGAGTTATCCCGGAGAACCTTAAAGTCTCCAAGCAACGCCCGCTCGAGGCCGTTAACTCGATAAAACTCTTTGTAAGGTTTGTTGTTCTTGCTCTGCGCCATGTGGCACTCTTCGTGAACAACAAGTGTACGAGTGGTGATCTCACTTATCTCGGTGAGATCGTTCGAGAAATGGACATCAACCTTGCCGGTGAGAAGGCGAGCCAACCCGTCTTTGTCATCGTTGTCTAAGAGTTCGCGCTGATATGCCTTTAGCGCTTCCTCCTTATCATCACGCGCCTGCTTGCGTAAAGACGTCTCTGCTGAACCGCAGATGATAACCGCTCGGTCAATCATCGCGAGCCGGATCATTTCGTAAGCGGTGAAGAGGTACGTGCCGGTCTTCCCGCTCTGCATCTGTGCCAAGATGACAGAGAATGGAGTTCCGTTTTTGAAAGCGCTGATGATCTTGTTTCCGGCCTCACGCTGTTTTTGGTGAAATGCCATGCTGCTTTGTTGTTGAACTTGTCGCTGAACTTGTCGCTGAACTCGGTGAACTTGTCTGTAAGTGTGTAGAAGCAGTTACTCTGTTAAGAGCAGTCAAAATAATTTGTGTGATGAATAAATACATTCTCAAAATCAAATTTATGAACTCGCAAAAAAAAATATATTCTATAATATATATTCTATAATATGAGTGATTTAAGAATTGATGATATTTTTCTCTATTTGTTATTATTTGTTGTATTTTGTTATTTTATGAAAGAGTTCAAGTTCAGAAATAATATTGAAGGCTTAGAGGGCGGTTATTGCGGATACCCTGGGACCCCGGGTGGGCATTGGCCCGAGGACGACAAAGAAGTTAAAGATATGATGATGGCGATGGCTACAGACACATCTTTATGCTTTCCGGCATCTTTTGGAGCAAACTCTGCTGAATATATTGAAATTTGTAATAAGTCCCCATTCTCGAAGGAGTGCCTAGTACCAACGGACCCTCTTACACCAGAAGAAGTAAAAAGGGTGTGTCAAAATATGTGCTCAGAAGTAGATGAAAACGTATTTGATGAATGTGTTAGACTTTGTCAGGTAAGCGCGAATCACCGAGAACTTTGCTCGAGGGTAGATGACTTCTGCAGCATGTCCCCGGGCCTCACGCAGACGAGACCAAAATCAGATTGCGTCAAAACTTTATCGGTTGGTACTCCATCAACAACGCCGTGCAAATGGATACCGTCCTAAGTAATGATGTATATAGTAAACATCATTTAAAATGGATGAAAATATTATCCTATCATGCATAGTTGGGCTACGAGAACGCTTCTGAAGAATCCAAGCAAAGGAAGTTTCGCAATAGACAAAAAATATGCGATCTATTATTATGAAAATCTAGACATGTGTTAGATTTCAATTCATAAAAAAATTAATATTTAAAATTATTTTTTTATACTGAATCAAAGATTACTTTTAGTTTTTGTGTTAATTCTAAATAATCACCCTCTGGCATACTCCACTCCGATTGTTTTTCTTCTATCATTGCCAAGAACTCTGTAATGTGTTTTTTTGTCTGATTGATTGGTATATTCGGGACAGGTCTATTTTGTTCGGGTCTTTCTTCCAAGGGAGGTGGAGATGGTGATCGTGGTCGTGGTGTATATTTGGGCCAACCTACTCCGAATCGCGGCCACATGCTATTACCCCACCATCTACAGATATTACCTCTTATGATAATATCTTGAGTGTAATACTGAAAATTATCAGATTCATACCTTACATCTGAAGGATGTAATCCTTCTGTAATAAAATACTTTCGAAGAATATCAATTTGCCATAAACATCTCTTTTTTGAAACACTCGTCCCAACCTCATATCCCTCCTCTCTAATATGATTAATATTCTTCTTTTTTGCTACTATAAATGGGTCTCTTTCTTCGAGTATTTTCATAATCTTTTTGCTTTCACGAACATAGTAATGTAGCACATATCGGATAATGTGCCAAGGCACAATAGCATCGGGGTCTTCGAGTGCCTTTATATCTCTGTTTATATTTTTGACCCACTGCTTCAAAACCTCAATAAATTCTCTATCTCTATATTCTAAGAAGGTTTCATCAAAAGGGTAGTCGGGTAATGCGTTAACCGAATCCATAGATTCTGCCCCACAATAGAACCTAGCATCGCTTAAATCTCTGTTTTCTAAATCTCTTAATTGACCTTCTGTATCCTCAATAAGTTCTATGAGATATTCAAACATCTGAAGAGGTTGAAGATATCCTAAACCATCCGCGAACAACTCCAAATCTCTAAATATCTCGCGAGGCTCTTTCTCCAGTTCATTTTCACAGATCTGTAAGAGTTCTTCAATGCAGATCTTGTGGATGTTTGTCCATGTTGCTCCTGTTGGCATGTTTATTAAGTTTAAACAATACTTTTTATTAGATAAAGTCAAACTTAAAAATCAAATTTTTACAATATTATTTGTTCTTAATCTTATAAAAAATTTGATCTAATCAATTTGTATTAAATAAATCAAACTGAAGAATATTTTCTTCTCAAAAATCATGACAGTGATTTATATTAGTTTCATGTTTATAACATTCTCGGGGATAGCATTTTGGAGAGAGAAATATGGACTACACGATCCAACGGTGCCCACTAGAGATAGTATAGATAGTAGAGTTAAGTATGGTAATCGCGCACTTTCTCTTCTTCATATTATTACTTTCCTTTCAGGAGCATTATACCCTCTTGAAAAAGAAAATATAGGATTTATAAGTTTCACATTTAGTAGTTTATTCTTGGTAGGTTCTCAAATAATACTCCAAATTATCCTTGTTATACTATCAGAATATATAGTCCACTATGATAAGAAATTCAGTCTGTTTGTAGCAGACAGGTATGAAGCTAATACAATATTAAAAGAATCACTGGATGCGTGCGGGGCAGATTTAATTCAAGCAAGGAAAGATAATTCAAATCTTCAGAATAGAATTATTATTCTTAAAGATGAAATAGAAAATGAATCAGCAAGGAATAAAATTTTAGAAAATATCATTGATACAAAAAACAAAGATATCTATAGATTATACAATAGATTAGATGATGTTAAAGATGAGAAAAAAGAAATAACCAAAACATTATTAGAAATCATTGAAAGTAATAGCAAACATATACTTGAAGGGGATTATATAGTCATGATGGATCTTTTGAAGAAATTACATGAATAAATATTCTTCTTATCTTTTAAAAAAATTTTTTATGAAGATTAATTGTTCTTATAAAAATAAAAATTTGATTATATGATGTTATCCCTTTGTAAATCAACAACAAAAGAGTCTTTGAATTTATAGAGACTTCTTATTCGGACTCAGAGAAGGGGGACAAACTTGAGCTTCGAAGCAAGGCGTAGAACGATATGGAGGGATTCTATGACTCCGGTAAGTTTCGGTTTGAGGA
>TARA_B100000674_G_scaffold91482_1_pt1 | contig 33494 bp, 31 predicted proteins | sample TARA_B100000674 | Tara Oceans TARA_B100000674 (sample SAMEA2622759) | marine metagenome | biome: marine biome (ENVO:00000447); feature: surface water layer (ENVO:00002042); material: "saline water (ENVO:00002010), including plankton (ENVO:xxxxxxxx)" | depth 5 m | reverse complement strand
TGATTGCTAAATTTAAATACATAAGCATTGTTTTTGTCTTCATGATAGGTTTTTCACTATCTGGAGCTTACGCATTCGAGTCACATAAAATATCTAACTCCAGTCTTAAATATACCTTCTCACTTGAGGGGGGGACTGCGGATGGTGATGCTGAAGCAGAACGTTCTGGCGGCTCCTTTCGGGTAAATTTCGACAGAACGCTGATAGAAGGTCGGAACTGGCTGGGAAGGGCTTATTTGGAAGCCTCGCTAAGTTATTGGGATGGTGAGGCAGGTAGGACAAACAATGATTCGCTAGTCGATTTTGGTCTGACACCTGTGCTTAGGGTGCAAAAAAAAGGAGAAGGATTTCAGCCGTTCGCAGAGTTCGGAATTGGTGCTCATTTACATACGGAAGATAGTATTGGTGACGAAAATTTTGACATTCCTTTTGCCTTCGGTAGCCATCTCGGTTTGGGCTTTAGATTTGGTCCGCGTTCCAAATACGAGTTTCTGTACCGGTTTCAACATCTTTCGAATGCTAGTTTGGGTGATGATAATCCCGGTATAAATTTCCATGCTCTATCCCTCGGAGTACATTTTTAATTTTTTCCTTTAGTAAAGGTCTTCCACTTATTCCAAGTCCGATGGTTTGGGTTAAATTAGTACTCTAGAAAATTTTTCTATCGGAAAATGTCATGAATATTCTAGTATTTGATATAGAAACGATTCCCGATGTTGAGGGCGGTAAGCGAGTATTGGGTTTATCAGGCGTTACCGAGTCGGAGAGTTTGATGGCTATGTCACGAAGACGAAGACAAGAAACAAATGGTACCTCCGATTTTATTCGCCACCATTTACATAAAGTAATTGCTATTTCTGTTGCTATGAGAACGGGTGAGGAATTTAGAGTCTGGTCATTGGGCTCCGAACGATCTTCAGAATTTGAGCTTTTAAGCAGGTTTTTTGAAGGAATCGAAAAGTACACCCCAGTACTAGTATCATGGAATGGTAGTGGTTTTGACCTACCAGTTCTTCATTACCGCGCATTGATAAATTCTGTTGTAGCTAGGGCTTACTGGGATGATGGCCTCGATAGAAAAGACTTTCGGTATGATAATTATTTGTCTAGATTCCACAAGAGACATCTTGACTTGATGGATTCGTTAGCGGGCTACCAACCAAAGGCCTATGCTTCTTTGGATCAAATCGCTACATTAATGGGTTTTCCTGGTAAGTTGGGGATATCGGGCTCGGATGTTACGAAGAAATATCTGGAGGGTGATCTTACTGGAATTAGGGAGTATTGTGAGACTGATGTGCTAAATACATGGCTGGTCTATTTGCGATTCGAGTATATGAGGGGTCGAATCGATTCTGTAATGATAGACAGAGAAATTCAAATGACAAAATCGTTCCTGAAGAATTCCGAAAGGAATCACTTCCACCAGTTCTTAAGCGCTTGGGAAAGTAATTGATTTCTCGCGCTGGTAAAAATAAAAAGCGTGATAAAATTTTCGAGATAGAAATAATAGGGCTCTCGCATGAGGGGCGGGGGATCGGAAAAATAAATGGCAAGACCGTGTTTGTTGATGGAGCGCTTCCTGGTGAAGCCGTAAGCGCCAAACTAGTTAAAAAGAGATCGAAGTTTGATTTAGCTCAGGTACAAGATATTTTAGTTTCCAGCCAAAAACGAGTTATTCCAGGGTGTAAACACTTTGGGGTTTGCGGTGGCTGTAGTTTGCAGCATATGAGCGAAGCGTATCAGCTCGATTATAAAGAAAAGGTCCTCCTAGAGTTATTAGAGCATCATTCAAATTTAGTTCCAGAGATTATTTCTAAACCCATATCCGCTGATCAATGGGGATATCGGCAAAAAGCCCGATTAGGTGTGAAGTGTGTTAAAGGGAAGGGGGGCGTGGTAATAGGTTTTCGTGAAAAATTCAAAGGGTACATTACGGATTCTGAGGAGTGTAAAGTTCTAGACCCTAGGGTGGGAGAAAAAATCATCCTTTTAAGAATGCTTCTACAATCCCTGAGTGTCTCGGAGAATGTGCCTCAGTTAGAAGTGGCTACCACAAAAGACGCTGTTGCGATCGTTATTCGACATCTTTCTCCTTTAAGTCCGTCTGATTATAGTATCTTGAGTTCCTTCGGCCGTAAGCACAATATAAATTTTTATCTGCAGAGTGGTGGCTTAGATTCCATATTTGCTTTAGAGGAGGGTTCTGCCGATTTGGCTTACGAGGTGAACGATATTCGAATAGGCTTTTCCCCTACAGATTTCACTCAAATAAATCCTTCTGTCAATAAGCTACTGGTAGCAAAGGTTATGAGTTTGCTTGAGGTTGCTGAAAAAGATTTCATTCTTGATTTATTCTGCGGGATAGGTAATTTTTCTCTTCCAGTTGCTGCCTTAGGGGCAAAAGTGAAAGGTGTGGAACTAGATGAGGCTATGGTGGCGCGAGCAAAAGAAAATGCTCGATTGAATCGGATAAAAAATTGCTCTTTTGAATCTTTGAACCTACAAACGGCTTCAGATATAAAATCACTTGACATCAGTCGTGTGAATAAGATTTTATTAGATCCACCGCGAAGCGGATGCAATGAAGTGCTGAGTGAAATGAGTCTTAAAAGTGTAAAAAAGGTGGTGTACGTATCTTGTAATCCTATAACGTTTGCCCGGGACGCAGCAGTTTTGAATAGGCTACATCATTTTGAGTTAAAAGCAGTTGGTGTTTTAAATATGTTCCCTCATACTTCACATTTCGAATGCGTAGGTTCTTTTGAAAGATGAGGCGTTTCTAAAACCCTCATCTTAAATAAAGGATAAATATGGTTCCACTTGAAAGATCAATGGTTATCAGTCTTTTTGAACAGCAGTTAGTACTCGTTTCTGCTGGCCAGCGCTTTTGTTACTCCGTTTCTACGGCAAGAAATGGTCCTGGTCAGCTAATTAATAGCGGCTGTACTCCACTCGGACGTCATTTTATCTGCAAAAAAATCGGAGCTGGGCTTCCGGTTAATACTGTATTCGTAGGAAGAAAGGAAACTGGTGAAGTCTATTCGGATAGGTTGGCTTTGAAAAATCCTCAAAGAGATTGGATATTGACCCGAATTATTTGGCTTTCAGGACTAGAAGACGGATTGAACAAAGGAAATGAAGTGGATACCAAGTCTAGATTTATTTATATCCATGGTTCCCCTGATTCCACTGTATTGGGAAAGCCTGGCTCTGCCGGTTGCGTTAGAATGCACAATGAAGATGTGGTCGACCTTTTTGATAGGATTGAAGAAGGAGATCATGTGGAAATTAGGAGCGATTAACTGGTGACATACTCTTTTGGCGAAAGAAGTGAGTAGCCTGTTTTTAGACCTGGAGGGAACCTCCCTAACTCCTGAGGAAGAAGAGGTTCTGCGGCACCCTTTCGTTTCGGGAGTAGTCCTTTTTAGCAGGAATTTCGAAAGCCGTGCACAGCTTGAAATGCTTATAAAAGAAATTCGTATGGTAAAGAAACCTTCTCTCTTGGTGAGCGTGGATCAGGAGGGCGGAAGAGTTCAGAGGTTTCGAGATGGCTTTACTCAGCTTCCTCCCCTCCAGTCGGTCGGGGCTAACTTCGAGCAACAGGAAGAAAGATGTATGGAGTTATCCAGAAGCCACGCAAATGTTATGGCCACTGAGCTCTTAGAAATAGGAGTAGATTTTAGTTTTGCTCCAGTACTAGATTTGCAAAGCTCCTGCAGTGCAGTCATCGGTGATAGAGCTTTCCACGCTAATCCCAATGTGGTGGCTTTACTGGCCGCCGAATATGTTGCAAACATGAAAATGTGTGGGATGTCTTCAGTAGGAAAACACTTTCCAGGGCACGGTTTGGTTGTTGAAGATTCTCATTTTGAGATCCCGGTTGATAAGAGGAAAATTTCGGAAATACTTCCAAGGGATATTGTACCCTTCGATAAGTTGATAAAGGCCGGTTTGTCGGGAGTAATGATGGCTCACATTTTATATACTTCTATCGATAACAAGGTGGCAGGTTATTCTCAGTTTTGGATTCAGGAAGTTCTTAGAAAAAAACTAGGATTCGACGGGGTTATCTTTAGTGATGATTTGAATATGGCAGGCGCAGCTGCTGAGGGGTCTTATGTCGATAGGGTAAGGTTTGCGATTGATGCTGGTTGTGATTGTGTTTTAATTTGTAATAATCGTGAAGCTGTAGTTGAGGTGTTAGATAGCAAGTTTGCAAACGTCGATTGGCTGTCTGGAAATGAAAAAATAGAGAGAATGCGTGCTCAAAAACCCTCTATCAGCCGTAAATACTCTTTAGATGATTCAGTTTTGGTTAAAGCGAGGGCTGATCTTAGGGATCTTATAGCATCCTGATGTTAATATACGTTGTATTCTAAAAGCGAATTTCTGAGAAAAAATGATGGAAAAACTATCTTCATTAATCCTTGAAGAAGTTTGGGTTTACCAAATATTTGCCGTAATATTTTTGACGTTGATTTTGGATTATTCTCAAAAAAAGCTCTTTCGGAAACTATTTCTACAGTTAAAAAAAACAACCAATTATTGGGATGATGTGCTCATTGAGGCTGCGCAAACCCCAATACGAGCGGCGACCTGGGCTCTGGGCCTTTTAATAGCAATATCGTTTTTTCCAGGAAGGAAGTTTTTCTTAGACTCAGGGTTTTTCCAGGCGATTCTCGATATTGGCGTGGTAGCCATTTTAGCTTGGTTTCTTGTTAGGTTTATAAAAATTGGTGAAACTCATTTCTTAAGAGATCATGAGTCGAATAATAAGTCAGTTGATAAAACCACAGTCCATGCTGTAGCTAAATTGCTTCGACTATCAGTTGCGATTACTGCTTTTCTGGTAATAATTCAAACATTGGGCTACAGCGTCTCCGGCCTACTGGCTTTTGGAGGAGTTGGTGGCTTAGCGGTAGGCTTTGCTGCCAAGGATTTGTTAGCAAATTTTTTTGGCGGCTTAATGATCCATTTAGATAGGCCTTTCACTATAGGAGATTGGATAAGTTCGACCGATCGCGAAATAGAGGGTGTGGTAGAAAGTATTGGGTGGCGGCTGACAATTATTAGAGCGTTCGATAAGAGACCTATATATATTCCGAATTCTTTGTTCACTCAAATAGTTGTGAAAAATCCCTCTAGAATGACTAATCGACGCATTTACGAGACTATTGGAGTGCGGTACGAGGATGCTTCGAAGATCTCCTCTATTACCCAGCAGATTAAAGAACTGTTAAAAGGGGATCCAGAAATCGATTCCCAACAAACTATCATAGTTAATCTCAATCAATTTTCTCCTTCATCATTGGATATCATTATCTATGCTTACACTAAGGAAATAGATTGGGTCCGATTTCATCATATCAAACATAAACTTATGCTTAGGATATTGGGGATTATCGAAGATAATGGTGCTGAAGCAGCGTTTCCCACTTCTACTATACATTTACAAGACAACTCGGAGAAAAGTGTAAGTGCAAATTAAATTCACTAAAATGGAAGGTCTGGGAAACGATTTTGTTGTTCTAGATGTGAGAAAGCAGGCTCGCAATCTGAGTTTCAATAATATAAGGCGTATTGCGTGTCGGAGAACAGGGGTAGGTTGTGATCAAGTCTTGTTAATTGATAACCCTGTAAGTGTGGAGGCCAATTTCTCCTACAAGGTTTTTAATTCTGACGGGTCTCCAGCTGAACATTGTGGTAACGGGTTTCGTTGTGTTGCCCTTTACTTTAGTCTGAATCAGGAAGTTTCTTCTCAATTGTGTGCGGAAATTGATTCTAAACTTTACTATGCCGATGTTATTTCAGAAACTCGAGTTAAGGCCAATATGGGTAAACCCAACTTTAAGCCGCAGGATATTGGGCGATTGGAGGTGGTCGCTCAACCCGAATATGAGTTTCATTTAGGTGAAGAAACCCTAAAGTTTGGTGCGGTTTCGATGGGTAACCCTCATGCTGTCCTCAAGGTCAAAAATTTAAATGATATAGATGTCCCCACTCTCGGTAAGGCAATTCAAAAAAATGCTGGTTTTAGAAATGGAGTAAACGTTGGTTTCTTCCAGTTACATGATGAGTCTACAATCGATCTGAAAGTTTGGGAGCGAGGAGTGGGGCTCACCCCAGCCTGCGGGACAGGTGCTTGTGCCGCGATGGCTATTGGAGTCAAGTGGGGGCTTTTAAAGAATGTTGTCGAAGTTCGTCAAGCGGGAGGCAATTTGCAAATTGAATGGAACGCTGAGAAGAATGGCGATTTGACAATGACTGGGCCCGCTAATCACGTCTTTGAGGGGACAATGTCAATATGAACGCTAAAGAGAAAATGACTGGCGAACTCAATCCTGAGTTAAATGAAGAACAGGTTAGGATGTTTCTTGAGAAATACCCTGAATTTATTGAAGAGAATCATGGACTATTGTTGAATCTAGCTATTGGTCATAGCTCGGGAGCGGCTACATCTCTTTTAGAAAAGCAAAATAGTCTACTGCGTCAAAAGATTGCAGAGCAAACGGAAGAACGGAAAAAGCTAGTAAGCGCGGCAAATGAAAATTGGAGTTATCTATCCAAAATTAATGACCTAACACAAGAACTTATTGGTGTAGACAGCTTGAGTCATTTTATTGAAAAAATAAGTAATAGAATGTCCGGAGAATTTGGTGCTGATAAAATAGTTTTAGAGTTCGTAAGAAAAAAAGAAGAAACTAAGATTTACAGCAATAGTGCAGTCTCCATAAAAAAATTTGAGCCGTATTTCGACCACCTACACCCTTTTTCTGGACCGGTTTCTACTGAGCTTGATGGACTATATGAGGGAAGTGAGATCGTGATTAAATCCCATGTGATAGTCCCCATGAATACCCCTGAATGGAAGGGGGTGATTCTGTTGGGAAGCAAAGACGTGGACAGGTATCGAGGCGATTTAGAGACAGAGTTTCTCTCACTTTTGAGGGATATATTAGTTTTGACAGTGGCTCCTATGCTTAGTAACGAAGGGTTTGAGGGTTAGGCTCTTTTTGCTATTGTGACGATCAAGTACTTCAAAAAAGATGTTGAGCAATATACTAGGTCTCTAAGGACCTTGTCGAGACATACCGTTGCGAATTATCAGACTGATCTAGGAAGGTTTGTGGCATTCATTTCTAGAGCCGGATGTAAAACATGGTTGGAAGTTGATGAAAAAACTACACGACAGTATCTTGCGGCTTGCAGGGAGTCAGGCTTGCTGGGGCGTTCCATCTCGCGACATTTGTCTGCTTTACGGGGACTGTTTAGGTGGCTTAAAAAAGAAAAGATTATATTCACTAATCCTTTCTTTGGATTGAAAGCTCCAAAATCTAAAAGTCGCTTGCCCGAAGTGTTAGATGTCGATCAGATGTCTTACCTTCTATCAAGAAAAGCCGATAGTGCGCTTCTCATTCGAGACAAGGCTATGTTTGAATTAATGTACGGCTGCGGTTTGCGCGTATCGGAACTAACGTTCCTCAACGTAGGCGATGTTTATCTTGATTATAATGAGTTGAGGGTCACTGGCAAAGGGAGAAAAGAGAGGTTACTACCGTTGGGGCGGGAGGCAAAAACTGCGATTTTAAAGTGGCTGCCAGTAAGGGAACGCTTCATGAACAGATTGGAAAAAGAGAGTCCTCTATTTTTGAGCAATCGATCTAATAGGATCAGTGTCAGAACAGTGCAGTCGAGATTGCATTTATGGGGGCGTGTTCTGGAATTAGGCACCTCGCTTCATCCACATATGCTGCGCCACTCTTTCGCTAGTCATGTGTTAGAGTCTTCCGGCGACCTTAGGGCCGTCCAAGAATTATTAGGCCACAGTAATCTCAGCACTACTCAAGTGTATACGCATCTTGATTTTCAACACTTAGCTAGTGTTTACGACAAGGCCCATCCCAGAGCTCGTCGGGAGGGTAAGTAGAATTGAACGAGTATTTTAATAAGAACTATTAGGTGTTTTAAAAATGTTTCACGCTACTACAATTCTTTCTGTTCGAGATGAAAATAAAGTGGTAATGGCTGGTGATGGTCAAGTATCTGTCGGAGACACTGTGTTTAAATCAAACGCAAAGAAGGTGAGGAGATTATACAAGAATAGCGTTCTCGCTGGTTTTGCAGGAAGTACGGCTGATGCTTTCACGCTCTTCGAGCGGTTTGAGGGGAAGTTAGAGCAACAAAGAGGAAATCTGCTACGGTCTGCTGTTGATTTGGCCAAAGATTGGAGATCTGATCGTATACTTAGGAAATTGGAGGCGATGTTGATCGTTGCGGATGAGGAGCAATCTCTTCTGATTTCCGGAAATGGAGATGTGGTGGAGCCAGAAGACAGTGTAATAGCGATAGGATCAGGGGGGGCTTATGCCAGAGCGGCGGCAAGAGCTCTTAAATTGAAAACTGATTTGGACGCTGAAGTAATTGTAAAAACTGCTATGAAGGTAGCGGCTGAAATCTGCGTTTACACTAATTTAAATATTACTGTAGACAAAATAGACTTGAAGTAATTGAAGGGGCATTATGGAAGACCTTACGCCAAAAGAGATAGTGGAGAATTTAGATAAGCATATAGTTGGCCAAAAGTCGGCGAAAAGAGCCGTTGCTATTGCTCTTAGAAACAGATGGAGAAGAGCTCAGCTAGAGAAACGAGCGCGTGAAGAAATAACTCCTAAAAACATCCTTATGATAGGTCCTACTGGTGTTGGAAAAACTGAGATAGCTAGACGCCTAGCAAGACTAGTTGAGGCTCCTTTTGTAAAGATAGAGGCTACCAAATTCACCGAAGTGGGCTATGTAGGGAGAGATGTGGAATCTATTATCAGAGATCTCACTGAGGTGTCCGTAAGTGAGATGAGAGAAAAGGCTATCAAACAGGTAGAAAAAGCTGCCAGAGATATAGCTGAAGAACGAGTGTTGGATGCCATTTTGCCTAGAAGTAGTGGTAAAAAAGATGAAGTTATAGAAAAAGATGACACCAGACAGCAATTTAGGAAAATGCTTCGTGAACAGGCACTTGATGAAAGGGAAATAGAGGTGGAGCTGGCGATTCCTGCCTTAGGAGTTGAGATAATGGCACCGCCAGGTATGGAAGAAATGACTAATCAGCTTCAGAGCATGTTTACCAATTTTAGCGGTCAAAAAAGCAAGAGACGTAAGCTTAAAGTTAAAGAAGCCTTTCGATTAATGTGTGAAGAGGAAGCGGATAAGTTGATTAATGAGGACGACATCCGTTCTAGCGCGATAGAGAATGTGGAGCAAAATGGAATTGTATTTCTGGACGAAATAGATAAGATTGTTCGTCATGGTTCTTCGGGGCCAGATGTTTCTCGTGAAGGTGTCCAGCGGGACTTGTTGCCCTTAGTGGAAGGCTGTACTGTTAACACCAAATATGGGCTTATCAAGACAGATCATATTCTATTTATCGGATCAGGAGCATTTCATTTAGCTAAACCGTCGGACTTAATACCCGAGCTTCAGGGTAGGTTGCCCAATAGGGTAGAGCTGGATCAATTGACCGTGGAGGATTTTGTTTTAATTCTTACCGAACCTGACTTTTGTCTGAGTGAACAGTATACCGCACTTCTGAAAACTGAGAATTTTACGCTTAATTTTTCTTCGTGTGGGATTAGAAAAATCGCTGAATGTGCTTACGAAATCAATCAGCGAAATGAAAATATAGGCGCTAGAAGGTTACACACCATAATGGAGAAACTTCTTGAGGAAGTATCTTTCTCGGCTCCGGACGGAGACTTGAATGATGTATTAGTAGATGCGAAGTTTGTTGATTTAAATATTGGCCAATTATTGGAAAAAGACGAACTAACTAAATACGTACTTTAAAATGCTACCAATCGATATTAAATTACACCAAAAATCGAAAAGGCTTGAATTGAGCTTTACTGATAGTCGGATTTATAGTTTTTCTTACGAATTTCTCAGGGTCCATTCACCGTCTGCCGAGGTAAGAGGGCATTCTCCTAGCCAGGCTGTTTTGCAGCTCGATAAGGTATCGGTAGGCGTCAAAGAAGTAGAGCTTGTGGGAGCCTATGCTTTAAAAATAACCTTTGATGATGGTCATAATACTGGACTTTACACTTGGGACTATTTCCGAGAGCTACATGATAATAAAGAACAGTACTGGAACAATTATTTGCAGAAGCTTATTGACATGGGACATGATCGGGAACTTTGGTTGAGGAACGCTTCATCGGTATGAAAAAAGAAGATATCGGTATTTTTGGAAAAGAAAGGATTTCAAAAAAAGAAAAATTCGGGAAAGTAGACGCTGTCTTTGAGACGGTAGCTGAGCGATACGATTTAATGAATGACCTAATGTCATTAGGAATTCACAGGTTATGGAAAAGATATGCGGTTGAGTTGCTTGATTTGGGTAAGGATCAGGTTGTTTTAGATTTAGCATCAGGCACTGGGGACATATCTAAAATAATCGGTGCGTCACTGCCTAAAGGTAGTGTGCTTTTTTCTTGTGATCCGAACTTTCGAATGTTGTCCTTAGGCAGAGATAAAGGTATTGATTCTGGTTTGATAGGCGAGATCAATCATATCTGCGCAAGAGCAGAGTCCTTACCCTTTGCAGAGTCCTCAGTTGATCGTGTAATTATAGGTTTTGGTCTCCGAAATTTTACAGATATAAAAAGATCACTAGAAGCCCTTCATCATATTCTAGATTTTGGCTCTCGACTAGTAATTCTGGAATTCTCTACGGTTGAAAGTCCTATTTTATCGAAGCTATACAATCTCTATTCTCGTAATGTCATACCGGCGCTTGGGAGCATAGTGGCAAAAGACAAGGCTAGTTATCAGTACCTTGTCGACTCGATTAAAAATCATCCCGATCAGGAATCGTTAAAAAAAATGATGGAGGAAGCAGGATTCGGTCGGATTAAATATTATAATATTTTGTCCGGTATTGTGACGATTCACGTTGGATTCCGTCTTTAAAACAGAGTTACGAAAGGCAATGAAATTTATTTTAAACAAACTTCTCAAAAAAATGAGTAATAACTTGTCGAATACTGATTCGGTAAAGCCTCATTTGGAGAAGTTAAACGGACAAGTTGTAGAACTAAATGTCGAAGGGGTTAGTCTAAGTTTTAAAATATCGATAGCAAATGAGAATATCATGGCTGTTGATGAGGAGGTACCTTCAACATTAGTAATCCAAGGGAGCATCCAGGATCTCGCGTATTTGATTTATTATGCTAGGAGGCGGGAGTCTATTCCTGCGGGGTGTGTGGAAATATCGGGAGACTTATCGGCAATGCAAGCATTACAAGATCTGATTTCAAATGCTGAAAATGGATTTAAGGAGGTTTTGGCTCAGGCTTTAGGTCCTGTCGTAGCTCATAGACTCATCAGGACCTATGAAAAATTCGCTAACGCTGCTGCGAAGAAATCTGATGAGGTGGTTGCCCAAGTAAAAGATTACCTGCTATATGAAAAAAATCTAATGCCATCTAACCTGGATATTTTGAACCTGGAGAGAGGTATATATGAGTTGCTAGACGGAGTTGATTCAATCGAAGCTAGGCTTAATCGAATTTTAGATAGTCTAAAACCAGATGATTAGTTTTTCCAGATCGCTTCGGGTCTTTGCAATTCAGCGAGCGCTGATGAAATATGGATTTGACGAGATTGTCTTCTCTATCGCATATTTAAGGCCGGTCAAGTTCCTGTTTTATTTATTTCCATGGAACTGGTTCCCTCGGAATTACGGACCAAAGTCAACTAGAATTCGGTGCCTATTGGAGGACCTAGGTCCTATTTTTGTCAAATTCGGTCAAATTCTCTCCACCAGACACGACTTGCTCCCAGAAGATATCATAAAAGAGCTGAGCCTCCTTCAGGATCGAGTACCCCCGTTTGACAGTGCGAAAGTAAAAGTGATTGTTGAGGAGGCATTCGGTGTAGTGTTAGATGACATTTTTGCAGGATTTAATATGAATCCTATTGCCTCAGCCTCTATAGCACAGGTTCATGAGGCCACCCTGTGCGACGGTACTGAAGTTGTTGTCAAAGTTGTTAGGCCCGACATTTTAGCTACGATAAAGCAAGATGTTTCCTTAATGAAATTGATGGCGAGTTTAATCGAGAGATATTGGGAGCCTGGTGCAAAATTGAAACCATCCTTGATTGTTTCAGAAGTTGAAAAAACAATATCAGGAGAGCTAGACATGCTTCGCGAAGCCTCAAACGCCTCTCAGCTGAGCAGAAATTTTACCGAATCAGATATAGTCAAAATCCCGAAGGTGTATTGGGAATATACCAGAACTAATGTTTTGGTTATGGAGAAAATGATTGGCTTGAACGTCTCTGATATAGAAGGTCTCAAGCGGGCCGGTGTGGATTTAAAAAAGCTGGCTTCTAATGGGTTGGATATTCTCTTTACGCAAATATTTAGAGATCATTTTTTTCATGCTGATTTACATCCCGGTAATATTTTTATAATACCAGGAAAAGATGGGGCGCCAGACAGATATGGGGTAGTCGATTTCGGAATTATGGGCTCCTTGAGTGAATTTGACCAAAGGTATTTGGCAGAAAACTGCGCTGCATTTCTCAAGAAAGATTACCGGCGGGTCGCCCAGCTACATGTTGAATCAGGCTGGGTTCCAGCTGATACCCGAGTAGACGAATTTGAAACTGCAATTAGAACGGTAAGTGAACCTATTTTTGATAGACCGGTTAAGGATATTTCTTTAGGAGACCTTTTATTGCGACTTTTCCAGACTGCCAGAAGTTTTAATATGGAGATACAACCACAGTTGCTACTTCTCCAAAAAACTTTATTGGGAGTGGAAGGAATCATTCGTAACTTAGACCCAGAAATTGATATGTGGGAATCTGCTAGGCCGGCAGTTCAAAATTTCATGGCTGAACGTCTAAGACTAAAAAATATTATCCAAGAATTAAGAGAGGAGATGCCAGGCTGGATGGCTCGGCTTCCTGAAATGCCAAAATCAATTTTTGACGTAGTTGATAAAGTCCGGTCAGGTAAGCTCAATGTGAAGACTCACGATGCGTCAATCAATTTATTGAAAGAAGAGCTGGGTTTCATGTTATCGCGGCTAGTTTATGTATTAGCCGGCATCGCTCTTTTAGTTTTTGCATTACTCCTTTCTGTGTGGTCTGATTTTGGCAAGGAGATAGCACTTACGTACTATTCTGTCATATCATTACTTGTCGGATTGGCTGGCGGGATGATCCTAGGTTCTTTTCTCATCAGGAAAAAGTAGTGCTATTTAATGATTGGGATCTCCCTTTTAGCGAGTGCGATCGCCATAAGTATTTTTGTAGCTTGGTATAGTTCAAAGTCTTTTGTGGCCAATTGTGTGAAATATAAGTCGGTTGATCGAACTTCAGACTTTTCTTTGGTTGTAATATGCCGGTCGAGATCTATTTCTCCAAAAGTATCTCCGTTTTTGCTAACTTTTAGGGATAAATTCTCTACTAGGATATCAGGTGTAATACCAGTAGCTTGGATGGAACGACCTTTAGGTGTGTAGTAAAAAGCAGTTGTTAACTTGAAAGCAGTGTGATCACGCATTTTATGAATAGTTTGTATTGACCCTTTTCCAAAGCTTTGCCTTCCTACAATAATAGCTCGTTGGTTGTCTTGTAGGGCACCCGCTACTATTTCTGATGCAGAAGCAGAACCCTCGTTTATCAGAACTAAGAGTGGAGCACTTTTTACAATTACCTTTTTGGAGGCGAAGTACTTTTGATTAGAGTCTGATTGCCTGCCTTTTGTGAAGGTTATGGCTCCTTTTTCTAGAAAGGCGTCAGATACTTCGATGGCGCCATTTAGGACTCCCCCAGGATTGTTTCTCAAGTCAAGTATAATGCCTCTAGGTTTTTGAGAGACTTCCTCTATAGTTTCCTTAAATTTTCTTTCTAGCTCTTTTCCAGTTTTTTGTTGAAATTGGGATATTCTCAGGTAAATAATACCAGAGGGAAAGCTCTCGATTGCTACGCTGTCATTATCCATTATTTTTCTTGATACTTTTAACTGCATAGATCCTTTCTTTCCCTTTCTATCAATAGTAAGAGTAACAGTCGAACCAGGTGGGCCCTTTATTTGTCGGCTCAAGTCTTCGATGCCTAAGCCGCTGACGGGGGAATTATCAACTTTCGTTATTATGTCGCCAGGGAGAACACCTGCTTTGGCAGCTGGGCTGCCGTCTATTGGGGCTATTATGATGAACCTCCCCTCAAATGACCCAATTTCAATCCCAATTCCGCCAAATTTACCTGATGTATTCTCCTTCAATAGCGCATAGGCTTCTTTGTTAAGAAAAGCTGAATGAGGATCCAAGTGAGTGGCCATTCCGTGAAATGCTCGTTCCATTATCTCTCTATCGCTTAGACTTTCGACATAGTTATTTTTTATTTTGTTAAAAATTTGCACAAAATCAGCTATTTCTTCCAAAGGGATTTCCGATGATGATCCATAATTGTCTTCTTCTATCTTTGGGTTTGATTGGGCTAATGTGCACATGCACAATGTGATGAGCGGAGCGCAATATAATAGAAATTTGTGCTTAATCATATAAAGTGTTCTCATATCTGAACCAAATTTTCGGATCGACTGGTAGCCCATTTTTTCGTATTTCAAAGTAAAGACTGTTTTTTTGATTGGGTATCTCGCCATAGGTCCTACCAATTACTGCATTCTTTTTTATTGTCTTACCTGGATTTACTGTAAGGCTATGCAGATTTCCATACAACGTTAGATAATTATTTCCATGATCTAGAATAACCAGATTTTTTAGAGTATTGAAATCAGAGGCAAAAACCACCTCGCCTGAACCAACTGCTTTAACTGGTGAGTTAGGTTCTGAAAGAATCGTTATTCCAGCCCAAGGCACGCTTCCTTTGGGGAAGGGTTCGCCTGATAATTTTGATACAGATCCTGAAACGGGTAGATTCATGTCAACTACGGGAAAAGTGCTTGTGAATGTTGTTTTTTCTTCTCTTTCAAAAAAGCTTGCTAAAAGATTAAATTTAGATATAAAACTATCTGTTTTAGAAATCCAAAATTCAGGCTGCTTTTGTTTAATAAAAGGCTTGGTACCTATCCCTAAAATGTTTTTCAGTGATGATTCGATCTTACTAATTTCTTCAAGAAATTTTGCTTCGTTTCCTCTATTTTCCTCAATATCCTTGAAATTTTTAATTAAAGCGAACTTCAACATTTGTCGGTGAAGCTTGAGGCTCTGTAAGTCCACAATCGTCTTTGATTCATGTGAAGGATTTATCGGAATCCCTTTTTTAGCTAATTTTGAGTGAAGCTCCAAAACCTGTGTACCGGTGAGGCTCTGCGTTGGCTTGAAGTTATTTTTTGGATGCCTGATTTTCTCTAGCAGTGACTTTTTTTGTATTAGGAGAGAACGGGAAGAATTGTTCTCTCCGTCCGAGTAAAATCTGAATGGCGGTATTATTTTTGATTCCAGGTTAGGGCTTACTTCAAAGGATTGGGGAAGAGACAGTAGAAATATGAATACTGGCAAGGAGGTCTTCGCGTCTTTGGGCACTTTAACGCGAATACTAATCTTTTTACTAAGAATCAAGGCCTTTTTCGAAGAGCGATTGACCAGTCATAACGTCGGGTTTTACTATTCCCAATAGGTCTAAAATAGTGGGAGCCACGTCTTTTAGTTCTCCATTGCTTATTGGTCTATTTGCTTTTCCCAAATAGACGATCGGCACTTCATTATTTGTGTGGGCTGTATGGGGCGAATATTGGTCCTTGCCAGCTCTTTTTGAGTCGCACATACTTTCAATATTACCATGATCTGCCGTTATTAAGACCTCTACATTAGTTTCTTTCGCAATCCCCACAATCTTCCCTAAACAAGAATCAAGAGTCTCCACAGCCTTGACCGAAGCGTCGAATATCCCTGTATGTCCTACCATATCAGCATTTGCAAAATTCGCTACTATCAGGTCGTATTTCGAAGATTTCAAGGATTGGTTTATAGATTCAGTGACTTCCGAAGCACTCATTTCTGGTTTCAGATCATAGGTGGACACATCAGGAGAGGGGATAAGAATTCTCTCTTCACCAGGGAAGGGAGCTTCCCTACCGCCATTAAAGAAAAAAGTTACGTGAGCGTATTTTTCTGTTTCAGCAATTCTCATTTGTTTAAGTTGCTGGTCAGAGATTACTTCTCCTATAGTCTCCAATATTTTAGGTTGGGGAAAGAGGATTGGCAGCTGAAATTCTTCTCCATAATCCGTCATTGTCAAAAAGTTTTTGAATAATGTTGCCTCTTGCCGCGAAAATTCATTGAAGCCTTTCTTCGACAGGCTTGCTGTTATTTGACGCGCGCGGTCAGCCCTGAAATTAAAAAATAACGCACTATCTTTCGTGATATCGTAGTCTGCCTGTCTTAGATTTATAGATGTTGCGCTCATGAATTCATCGGTCTCGCCTCTAGCGTAGGCATTTTTTATGGCATCTTTTGCAGATGATGATCTGAATTTAGATTTTCTGCTTGCAATGAGGTCATGTGCAATTTTTGTCCTGTCCCAATTTTTGTTTCTATCCATGCCATAATATCGACCAATCAAACTAGCGATTTCAACCTGACTGTTTTGGCGACAAATAGATTCAATTCTTTCAATTGATTCAGAAGCGCTCGTAGGCGCGGTATCTCTACCATCAAGAAATCCGTGAATTAGAATCCGATCAATGTTTCTTTTTATAGAGACTTTAATCAAGGCCTCTAGGTGATCTATATGACTATGCACACCACCAGGCGATAAAAGTCCGATTAGATGAAGAGTAGAACGATGCTTCGCTACTGTTTCTAGTTCCTTGCTGAGGAGCTCAATAGAGCTTAAATCGTTTCGTGAAATACATGAGTTAATTCTGGATAAATCTTGTAAGATAAGTCTCCCCGATCCGAGATGCATGTGTCCTACTTCTGAATTTCCCATTTGCTTTGACGGCAAGCCTACCTCACAGCCCGAGCATTTAAGCCTTGCGTGAGAGTTTGTTTCGAGAATTTTGTCCCAGTTAGGCGTGTTCGCAGTATATATTGCGTTGTACTTTTTGGATTCGGTATGTCCCCAACCATCAAGAATTATCAACAATACACTTTTTTTTGGCTTTTTCATTGAGTATTAATTCTATGGTACAAGTTAAATTATTTATAAAATGGGACTTAAAAATTGTTAATTCAATCATTCGGCTGACTTCCAGTGTACCACAATCCTCTATTCCGATAAGATGACGGGATAATTATTAAAACTTTATATGTATAAAAATGGAACAACTTGGAGAATTTATAATAAATCATTGGATTTTGGTGACCCTCTTCATTTTGGTCAGCGTTGCGTTTCTAACCAACCTCGCCAGGTCAATGGGTGGTGTAACACCAAACCAGGCAGTCACTATGATGAACAAAAATAATGCTGTCGTCATAGATGTGAGGCCAGAGAAAGATTATAAAAAAGGGCATATCATTGGTTCCAAAAACTTCCCGGCGAGCACGCTGTCGCAGATGAAGGGAAAATTAGAAAAATTTAAGGATGGGCCAGTATTAGTATGCTGTCAGTCAGGTAACCTGAGCGCTGATTCAGCTAAGAAAATTAGAGAGCATGGCGTAGATAATGTGGAATTAATAAAAGGTGGAATTTTTGCTTGGGAGCAAGAGGGTTTGCCGTTAGAGACTGGTAATTGAGTAACTGATCCCATTATGGAACCTGAATTGAAGCCAGATGTGCTAGTTGTAGGAGCCGGAGCTTGGGGAACTGCTTTAGCAAATGTATTGGCTAGGGGAGGGTGTTGTATCTATCTCTGGGATAAGGCGGAGGATGTCATCGCCGAAATGAATCTTCGGCGGCATCACCCCAATTATTGTGTAGACATCCCTCTTGAGGAAAATGTTCATCCGACGCTAAATATTGAGGATTTGAAGGTGAACTTGGTAGTGCTCGTGCCTCCCTTTCAGAGCCTAAGAAATGCCGCTAAAATGCTAGTAGAAAAAAAGGTGGACTTTATGGGTGTGGTTAGTGCTAGCAAAGGAATCGAAAAAGGTTCCCTCTTGCTGGCACATGAGATAATTTCTTCATTTTTTCCAGATAAACCTTTCGCTCAAGTTTCTGGGCCAAGCTTTGCGCAGGAGGTGCTGCAAGGCTCACCTACAGCGATCACAGTAGGAACAAAAAGTGCAGCCCTCGCGTCCTTTTTGATTAGGCATCTTCATGCAAAATTTTTTCGCTTGTACAGCACCCAAGATGTAATTGGCGTGGAGGTTGGAGGCGCCCTTAAGAATGTCATTGCAATAGCGGCGGGTATATCCGATGGTCTTGAGTTAGGAAGTAGTGCTAGGTCTGCGTTAATCGTTAGAGGTATGTCCGAGATATCAAAGTTTGGACAGGCACGGGGTGCCGAAAAAAATACCTTTATGGGGCTCTCCGGATTTGGGGATTTGGTTTTAACCTGTTCTGACGATCTATCAAGAAATAGAAGATTTGGGATCGAAATAGGAGCAATGGAAGGGTCCATTGATTCTATTTTACTTGAGGAGCATCTAGTGGAAGGGTTTCACACAGCGATGGCTCTTGCCGAAAGTGGTGAAATAAATTTCGATAATTTCCCTCTGATTTTCGAGGTAATTTCTGTTTTGAAGAATCATAGGCGGCCTAGGGAATCGTTGGAACGGCTTCTTGGCAGGGATCCTAAGTGTGAAGATTTTTGAATTGCTTCTCTAAGTTGAGCCTTCGAAGGCAATTTGACGCCAAGCCTCGAAAACGCCAACGGCCACCGCGTTAGATAAATTCAAACACCTAGAAGTTTTTACCATAGGTATTCTTAACGAGTTTTCGGGATTGAGGTTTGCTAGAAACGATTTCGGTAAACCTAGAGTTTCAGAACCAAAGATTAGAAAACTGTTCTTAACAAAATGAGTTCGGAACATGTTAGTCTGTCCTTTAGTGGAGAAGGCAAAAATTGGTTTTCCATGCGCGTTTTGGAGAAATTCCTCTAGAGATTCATGTAAAACTAAAGAGCTGGTATCATGATAATCAAGGCCTGCCCTACGAACTTTTTTGTCTGATATGCTAAAACCTAGCGGTTTAATGAGATGTAAAGTGGCTCCCGTGTTGGCACACAGCCTTATTATATTACCTGTATTTGGAGCGATCTGCGGTTGATGAAGTACGATATTGAACATTTTTTTATTTGTTTAGTAAAGACAAATTATGGATGCTAAATAATGACAAGTCAGGCTACCAAAGATTTATCTGTTGAACTTTGTGGTTTAGAACTCAGAACACCTATCGTATTACTTTCAGGCTGTGTTGGTTTTGGGGAAGAATACACAAGAGTGGACAAATTTTCTAATTTAGACACTGGGGCGGTGTGTTTGAAAGGCACGACTTTGCAAGCAAGGCTAGGAAATGATTCGCATAGAGTAACGGAAACGCCAAGTGGTATGATCAATGCCATTGGTCTTCAGAATCCTGGAGCAGATATTGTTGTAAAAGAAATCCTTCCGTCTCTAGATTTCGAGAGTACTAAATATATCGCAAACATATCAGGTTCAACGCTTGAAGAATACGAAGCGGTAGCGTCTATATTCAATGATTCCTTGATTGATGCCATAGAAATAAATATTTCATGTCCCAACGTAAAAGAAGGCGGGATAGCATTTGGGAACGATCTTAACATGTCAGCAAGCGTGGTTGAGATTTGTAGGTCTGTAACAACTAAACCGCTGATTACTAAATTATCACCCAACCAGACTAACATAGCCGAAAGTGCTAGAGTTTGTATAGAGGCTGGATCTGATGCGCTGTCAGTGTCCAATACCTTTACAGCCATGGCCATCGATGTTGAATCTCGTAGGCCAGTACTTAATAACAATATAGGTGGGCTATCGGGACCTGCTATTAAGCCGATGGCACTTCTTAGAGTTCATGAAGTTTATCAAGTTTCAAAAATTCATGGTATCCCGATTATCGGTCAAGGAGGAATTACTTCCTGGTCGGATGCAATAGAATTCTTGATCGCTGGCGCGAGCGCCGTGGGTGTTGGTACCGGTTTGTTTTATGACCCTTGTCTTTGTAGTGACATTAATTTGGGGATTTCTTCTTACATGGTTCGCCACAATTTTGAAAAAGTTTCAGAAATAACAGGTTCTCTAAAAATCAACGAATAGTGCCTAAATGTGTTTGGTTGTTACGCTCTCCAAAAAGCTGGAGAGAATAGTACCAGTAAAGTGAATATTTCAAGCCTACCCATCAACATTGCTAGGCAGAGTAGGTACTTGGCGCTTGTTGATAGATTTCCGTAGTGCTCATGAACAGTCCCAAGACCTGGACCTAAGTTGTTAAGGCAGGAGGCTACTGAGGAGAAGGCTGTTGTCTGATCTAGGCCGGTGCCCATCAAACTAAGTAGGAGAATAACGAAAATTAAAATATAAGCAGCAAAGAAACCCCATACGGCCTCAACCACTCTATCCTCTATTATTCTGTCGCCAACTCTGATCCTGATTATGGCGTTTGGGTGAATTAGTCTTTTTATTTCTCTGCCACCTTGTTTGAATAAGAGCATGCATCTGATGACTTTAATTCCTCCTCCTGTGGAGCCGGCACAACCCCCGACAAAGCTAGATAAAACCAATAAGGCGGGAAGAAAGGTAGGCCACAAATGGAAGGCTGCATTTGTAAAGCCTGTCGTTGTGCCGATGGAAACGGATTGAAATAAACCGTATCTAATGGAATCAGCGATGGATGAATAGGTGTTGGTCTGAATTAGGACTGCCGCACATAAAGCAAATACTGTCACTAAAGTCATTACATAAGCTTTGAATTCAGAATCGGCAATGTAGGTTAATACTGTCTTTCTTCTCCATGCAAGGAAGTGCAAGGTAAAATTGATTCCCGCCAAAAACATGAAAAGGATTGCGATGTAGTCAATCGCAGCGCTGTCGAAAAAACGTATGCTATCATCATGAGTGGAAAAGCCCCCAATCGCAATAGTAGAAAAGCTGTGGCCTACGGCATCTAACGCTGACATTCCTGCCATGTAGTAAGCTATTGCACAAACCACGGTTAGGCTGACATACAAGTACCATAAGGCTTTCGCAGTCTCTTTGATGCGAGGAGTGAGCTTTGTATCTTTGATTGGACCCGGCGATTCTGCTTTGTATAATTGCATGCCACCTATTCCTAAAATCGGTAAAATCGCCACCGCCAAAACTATTATTCCCATTCCACCTAACCACTGAAGCATCTGTCTATAAAAAAGCAAGGAAGGGGGAAGTGTATCCAGACCTCTAATCACGGTGGCACCAGTAGTTGTGAGGCCGGAAAATGACTCGAAAATAGCGTCAGGTGTGGAAATCTCAATTTCTTTACTAAACACAAAAGGAATTGACCCTGTCAGGCTTAATACTATCCAAAAGAGTGCGACTATTAAGAACCCATCCCGTATTTTTAATTCTTGTGTTTCTTTACGCAGGGGATACCAAAAAGAGAAGCCAGCTATAAAAGTAATTGCAAAAGTTAAAATAAATGTTTCGGAATTCCCGTCCGAGTAGACAGCGGATACGATTAGTGGTAGACCTAAAAAGAAGCTAAAACCAATTAAAAAAGCTCCCAAAATTTTCCCGGTGGTTTTATTCCACAGCATATTGCGCCTCAAGAAAGATTAAAGAAAGGTGACTCCCACTTGAAAAAGCTTTTCCACGTTTTTTACGTGTCGCTTATCTGTGACTACTAGTATTATGTGATCTTCCGCCTTTATAGGTGTGTCATGGTGAACCATTATAACTTCACTGCCCCTAACTATGGCGCCAATCGCAGTTCCAAAGGGGAGTTTGATTTCATCTATTGTTTTTCCTACAACCTTGCTAGATTCCGTATCACCATGTGCTATTGCTTCGATAGCTTCAGCGGCCCCAGAGCGTAAAGAATGCACTTTAACAACATCAGCCCGACGAACGTGTGCTAAAACACTTCCAATAGTGGCCTGTTGAGGAGAAATTGCAATATCTATAAGGTCTTGCTGCACCAAATCCACGTAAGCAGCTCTATTGATTAATGTCATGACGGTTTTTGCGCCAAGTCTTTTGGCCAGCATAGAAGAGATAATATTTGCTTCGTCCGCATTGGTCAGAGCACAAAAAACATCTGTGTCGTCGATGTTCTCTTCAAGGAGCAATTCTTCATCTGTCGCATCTCCATGAAGTACATAGCAGTTTTTCAGTTCCTCCGAAATTTGCATTGCTCTTTTTTCATTACTTTCGATTACTTTTACTCGATAAGTTTTATCAAGAGCTTTTGCTAATTTGGTTCCTATCTGCCCACCTCCAGCTATTATGACTCGTCTATTTGGCCTGTCTAGTTTCTGGAATTCGCTCATTACAGCCTTGATGTGATGTGGGGCAGCAATAAATAGAATCTCGTCTCCAGTCTCAATCACTGTTTCGCCGGTAGGTACGATTGCTTCTTGCCTTCTAAATATGGTAGTTATTCGCGTTTCTATGCCAGGGAGTTGTTGTGGAAGTTCTTTTAACTTATGTCCAACTAGTGGGCCACCGTAGAAGGCTTTCGCAGTAACTAGTTGGACTCGCCCATCAGCGAAATCTAAGACCTGCATGGCGCCGGGAAACTCTATTATTCTGCGGGTATATTCTGTAACCTCTTGCTCGGGGCTAATCAATACGTCAATAGGTACTGCCTTACTTGTGAATAATTCTGGATGTTTATGGTAGCTGCCCTCTCTTATTCTGGCTATTTTTAATGGAGTGTTAAAGATTGTGAATGCGATCTGACAAGCCACCATATTTGTTTCATCACTGTTGGTGACAGCGATGATCATATTCGCATCGGTAGCGCCTGCCTCCCGTAAAACATCTGGCGATGACGCGTGTCCCATTACTGTTCTTAGATCTAATCGGTCTTGAAGGTGATTGAGGGCCGCAGGGTTCGTATCAACTACCGTTATATCGTTAGATTCTCCGCACAAGTTAGTCGCCACCGATGAGCCTACTTGCCCGGCTCCCAAAATAAGAATTTTCATTGACTAGATGCCTTTTTAGAATCTTTGATATCTAAGTTTAGACTTCGAAGTTTCCGATAAAGATGAGTTCTCTCTATCTCAATATGCTCCGATACCATAGCTACATTCCCATCGAAATTATTCAGCTGCCTCTGCAAGTAAGCCTTCTCAAACTCAAGCCTCGCGAGTTTAAGTGGTAGTTGGAATATTTCTTCGCCTAGGTCATTAGGTTGGATATTTCTAGATCCTAAAATCTGTTCAATTTCGTTTCTTTCTACAACACCTTTAGTACCTAAGATAAGGAGCCGTTGAACATAATTTTTTAATTCACGGAGATTGCCTGGCCAATTGTATTGCTTAAGTCTTGCTTTAGCATTTTTACTAAATTGTCTTAGGGGTAGGTTTTCTTTCGCAACTAGCACCCTTGTGAAAGTATCGACCAGTTCATCAATTTCCTCTTTTCTTCTTCTCAGAGGAGGAATAGATAAAGGTACAATACTCAACTGATAAAATAAGTCTTCCCGAAATTCCTCTGTCCTTACCATCTCTGAAAAGTTTTCCTTCGCACTGGCAATTATTCGAGAGGTCAGAGGGATGGCTTCCTGGCTTGAACTTCTAAAGAAAACTTTGTTTTCTAACGTTCTTACCAGTCTAGCTTGAAGATTAGGCTTCAAGCAACTTATGTCTTTAAAGAAAACTGTTCCCTTTTGAGCTAATTCGAGGGCTCCGTAACTAGTCTTAGAAGATGATTGGAATCCAAAAAGCTGACGCTCTTGTTCCTCGCTGGTTAGGCCAGCAAAATTTAGGAGGATAAAGTTCTCATCTCGACTGGAACTGGATTGATGAATAAATCGTGCGACAGTTTCTTTCCCCACTCCCGATTCACCCAAGATTAAGATATTGGCATTATGATTGGCAACATTTTTGCAATCTTCTTTTAGCTTCAGCATTTCGCTTTCTAGGGCTACAAATCTGCCCAGTTCCTGGTCTAATTTTTTCAGTCTAGTGTTTTCAAAGTTTAAGCTAGCGTTCTCTAGAGCTCTTTGAATACTTATTAAAAGTTTTGGTGTGGAAAGTGGCTTTTCTATGAAATCATACGCTCCCATCTTAAGCGCCTCCACTGCTGTCTCGGCTGTTCCGTGGCCCGTCATCACGATTACAGGACTACCGCTTTCCGGTCCGGGTGCCCATTCTTTTAGGAGAGTTAAACCGTCAGCGTCTGGTAGCCAAAGGTCTAGTAATGATAAGTCGGGTCTTTCTTTTTGTCGATTTACTCGAGCTGTTTCAGCATCTTTCGCAACCGAGACTTTATAACCTTCCTCTTCTAAAATTTCTTTTAATAAAGTTCTTATGCTCGGTTCGTCATCAATTACTAAAATGTGTTTGTTTAGCATCTTTTTGAGTTACTTAATTTGACATTCCAATTGGTCTTTGAACAGGAAGAGTGACAGTCACTAAGGCTCCTTGTCTTGGGGCGTTTTCTAATTTGATAGTGCCATTATGTTCCTCAACAATTTTTTTTACAATTGCTAAACCTAAGCCTCTTCCTCTTGCTTTGCTAGTGACGTATGGTTCGAAAATATTTTGGAGAACTTGGTCTGTAATTCCTATTCCTTCATCCAATATGGATATTTCTATTTCATCTGGGCTTGCTGCTCCTGGATATTTCGCGCTTATCAATATTTTGGTGCCAGAATTTAGCATTGATGCTTCAATGGAGTTCTTGATGAGATTATTGAATAGTCTTCTGAGGCTATTAGCATCTCCGAATATTTGAGGTAATTCGTCGGTCTTTTGTAACGTTATTTCCAAAGAAGGCTCGGCTTCTTGAAATAATTGAGCTGTGCTTGTCAGTATTAGGTTGAGATCCAATGGGGCAGGCTGATTAAAGTTTCTTCCAGCATACCCCGAAAATTCATCAACCATTTCGGTCATTGTCTCTACTTGTTCTATGATCGTTCCCGAGAGATTGGAGAGCTTTTCCCTATCCGGTTTCTTCAGTTTATCAGATAGTTTGAAGAGCAGGCGTTCAGCACTTAGTTTTATTGGCGTCAAAGGGTTTTTTATTTCATGCGCGAGCCTTTTGGCCATTTCGGCCCAAGCTGCGTCCCTTTGTCCTTGAATTATGGCACTTATGTCCTCCAGAACTATAATATGGTTTATACGGGTCGAATTATCTTCAGACAGAACGCTCCCTTTGCACATGATCTCTTTTTTATTGTCAGAAATATTAAGACACACATTTGCCTCCCAAGTTTTTCTATCACTTGACAGAAGGTTACCTGTGCACTCAAAGAAGGAAGAAAGATTGCTATTGTTTTCACTTAAGGAGGAAAGTTTTTTACCAATTGCAGCATCCTCTTCTATTTGGAATAGGGCGACCGCGGCGCGATTAATGGTCAGTATTTCCAGCTTGTCCGAAAGGGTTATTACTCCGGATGATAATTGTTTCATTACCGCATCTAAATAATTACGTTGATTCTCAATCTCGTTCGTAGAAAGTGCAATTTTTTTTGTCATATAATTAAAGGAACGAGCGAGCGAGGCTAAGTCATCGTCACCCTTGACAGTTACAGAAGTATCGTAGTTACCATCTGCAATAGCAGAGGTAGCATGAGATAGCTCTGAAATTGGGAGTGTCAAAAATCGAGCGCAAAAGAATGCTGCCCAGATAGAAGCAGCGACACTAAAAAGTAAAACAAGTGTAAGTGTGATGGTGAAACTTATCTTTAGTTTGTCTCTCAAAAACCCTAGTTCGTTATATTTCGCAAACCCCGACTCCACGTTATCTGCTAAGTTATCTATTCTAGGTGAGAAGGGATAAATAGCCTGTAAAATATGTCTTTTTTGATCCAGATATATGTTGAGGGCTACCCGCACACTCAGTTGACCGCTATTTCCAGGCTCTAAGCCGATGAAACTACGCTGATCATTTAGCTGTAAAAGTAAAGTCTCAGTGGGTAGTTGAGGCAACAAGCTCGCATTCTCTGAACTCGCAGAAACTACTTGGCCTTCCATGGTAAGAACTAATACCTCTTCGGCCTTGCTCCGTTTGCGCAACCGATCTATCAAGCCCGTACTTGGAAATTGATAACGTGATACTACAAATCCATCTGGATCTCGAAGTGAAGTGAGATCGAGAGGTAGCCGCTCTGTTTTCCGTTTTGTTAAATCGGCTGCTAACGTTTCAGTTTCTCTACGATAATTTCGCATTAGCATCCCAAGGGACTCTCGTCCTAGTTCTAACGAATTTTGCAGGGCGGTACTTATTTCTATATCAAACCAACTGTCAATGCTTCGATTTATCGAATGAAGAGAGAAGCTGTAGAGGATAGACACGGGTAAAACCGCAAATACGACAAACATTATGAGCATTCTGAGGGTTAATTTCGCGCCGGCTTCTTTCTTGTGTAACCGTCTCATCAATTTTAGTAGATCTATGAAGATTAGGTAGCAAAGAGCGCAGAGACAAATCGAGTTAACGATTATTATTAGATAGTAGTATGGCCCCAAATTAGAAGGTCCATCGAGGGCAACGTTTAAAAAAATTAACGAACTTGCAGCAGTAAACAACAGGAAGTAAATTCCATATTTTTCTTTGAATTTTTTTTTCATTTAAATCCGGTAAAAATTCCAGCCTGAGTCTAAACTCCATTGAGATGAGAAGAGTGTCGGCAAGAGCATCGGAATGGGCAGGCCACTTCTCATCAGTCGCCATCTTATCGCGACTTCGGTCGGTTTCTGAATTACCAAAGATTTTTTCTCCGCGATTATAAGCCGTTGTCTGTTTTCGAGATGTTGCTTCGCTTTCTCTAAAGTTGGAAAACTAATGGTCGTCCCGCTTTGTTGATCCGTAACTACGTATTGATCTCCCAGTGCGTATTTCGCAAGAGTGAAGTTAAAGGTTTTTAGTTGTATTTTTCGTTTAAAACGAAAGAACCCGTTTCTTGTTAATTTTACTTCGATGCGAAACGGAATTAATATATTGCTATCTAACGCCTCCACTATGCTTTCGTTTAAATTAAGATTCGCTTTGGTGCTCATTACCAGAAACTGTGCATCATAAAAAATTTTGAGATTTAGAATCCGAACTTTCTCAGCAAGGGATTGGCTCGCATAGAGCGAAAAAAATAAGATTGTGAGGGCGAGTATTTTTTTTCTGTTCATCAACTATTAACTCTTTTGTAGTCGGCAGAAATAGAAGCCATCCATATTTTGCAAGCCGGGCAAGATTTGGTATCCGTAATTTGCCGCTATTCCCCCAGTCATTTTTATTTTTTTCAGACAAGCTTCCTTTTTATTCGTAAGAAACTTTTCTATAATAAGATCATTCTCCTCTTGGAATATACTGCAAGTAACATAAACGAGAATGCCTTTTTTGCTTAGCATTGTCCAAGACTCCTCAAGAATTTTAAGCTGTAGATTACATAGGTCGAATAGTTCTTCTGGTTTTCGTCTGATTTTGATATCAGGATGTCTTCTTACAACACCACTAGCACTACAGGGGGCATCTATTAGTATTCGATCAAAAGCCTCCCCGTCCCACCAAGATGTCTTATTCCTCGCGTCGCCTTGTACAACTTTGCAGCTTAGTTTTAATCGGCAAAGGTTTTCTTCTAAAAGCTTTAATCTCTTGGGGTTACTGTCCACTGCCGTTACGGAGGTGTTCGGGTCACATAATTCCAGTATATGAGTTGTTTTTCCGCCAGGCGCGGCACACATATCTAGGACTTTGCTTGCCGTTTCTAGTTCCAATAAACTCACTGGTAGTTGCGCGGCCTCGTCTTGTACCGAGCAGGCGCCCTCTTGAAAGAAAGGGAGGACCTTGGGGTCTGACGGCCGAGTAAGTGTTATTCCCTGCTCAGATATTTGCGTCAGCCTATTAGATAGACCGGCAGACGCGAGTATCTTTGAATATTCACCTCGGGTTATGAAGCGGTTGTTAGTTCTTATTGTAAGAGGAGGATGTTTGTTATTTGATTCTAAAATAGAAAACCAGGCTGATGGCCAATTACTTTGGCATTTTCTGATGTACCAAAGAGGGTGTTCAAGGTTATTATTATCGCCGTTGTTTATTTCTTTATGTTTCCCTCGTTCGTAGTTCCTAAGTACTGCATTTACCAGTTTGCAGGCCCAAGGTTTTTTTAGTAAACGAGCTGCTTCAACGTTTTCCGATACAGTCGCGTAAGCTGGAGATCGCATATAATGAATTTGGTATAGTCCCGCAAGTAAGAGGGACTTAATGTCATTATCTTTATTTTTTAGTGGTTTTTTTACCAATTGACGCAATACTTTACTTAAAGAAAAGTAATGACGTAAAACGCCGTACACACTTGCCATCGCGAACGAGCGTTCTCCTTTATCTGCTAGCTTCGAGCGTATATTGCTCGAGGCGAGGTCCAATGACTGATTCTTATGCAAAATGCTCTCAAGAGAGGTGGCGATTACCGCCCTCGTCAGAGCTGTCTTATTCTTCAGAGCAGTTTCCTATATCCATTGAGAAAATCCTTTGATGTAATGACTTTTTTTCCAGGTAATTGGAGTAAATCAAGTTGGAGGTCTTTGGTAGTTGTGGCAACCGCCAGAGTGTTTTTGCTCGTGAAGTTTAACGTTCCAGGCTGATCTGTAGAAGTGTCTTCAGATATTTTAGCAGAAATTATTTTGACCAGGATTTTGCCGAGATAGGTAGTGGCGCCTGGTTTAGGTGACAGGGCTCTAATCTTTCGGCTGATAACCTCTGCGGGGACATTCCATGTAATTAATGATTCAGTTTTGCTTATTTTTTGAGCATAAAGAGCGTCTTCATCTTTTTGGGCTTTCTCAGTGACAGTTCCTTGCGCGATGTTTAGAAGACATTCTTTCAGGGCGTCTGCTCCATCCTGCGCTAATTTTTCAGTCAATGTAGCGGTAGTATCGGTGGGTTCAATTTCACGTACTTTGATGTTTAATATAGGTCCAGCATCCAGCTTTTCTACTATTCGCATAATGGAAATTCCTGTTTGGAGGTCTCCTTTCATAATTGCTCTTTGTATTGGCGCAGCTCCACGCCACCTAGGAAGTAAGGAAGCATGAACATTGATGCAATAACGAGGAATTTTCAAAAAATCTTCTGGTATTATCAGGCCGTAGGCCGCCACTACAAAAAGCTCTGGTCTGAGATTTCGGAATGTTTTAAGTGTGGCATCATCGGTAAGGCTATTAGGTTGGAAAATTGGAACGTCAAAAGTACTCAGCGCCCGTTTAACTGCACTTCCAACAATTTTTTTCCCACGTCCTGCGGGTTTGTCAGGTTGAGTATAAACGCCTACTAGCTCGAATTCATTCTGTAGCGCGATCGCGTCAACGCTAGGAATGGCAAAAGATGGGGTGCCTGCGAAAACAGTCCTTATTTTATTCACTTTTTGATCTGGCATTCAGGATGGAGCCTATCGGATTGAACCTTAGTCTATCCGCTCTTTAAGCTCTTAGTTTGCAGTGCTCTCCTTTAGTTCTATTTTGGATATCCTTTTTTTTAATCTATTCTGTTTGAGATTTGATAAGTAATCTACAAATAGTTTGCCATCTAAATGATCAATTTCGTGTTGTATGCAGATTGCCAAAAGTCCTTCGGTATCCATGCTAATATTTTCACCATTGACATTCTGAGCTCGCAAGGTAATGTGTTCTGCTCTATTTACGTATTCGACCGTTTCCGGGACCGAGAGACATCCTTCTTTTGATTCCACAGTCCCTGATTTTTTCTCGATAACCGGGTTAACTAAGCACAACGGACAGGTTCGGTCTCTGCTGACGTCGATCACCACTACACGCAAATGGATATCTATTTGAGTTGCTGCTAGACCGATTCCGGATGAGTGATACATAGTTTCAAACATATCTCTGGTTAGAGTCTTCAACGGTTCGTCGAATTCTGTGACTGTTTTAGCCACCTTTCTGAGCCTTGGATCGGGATAATTTAATATCTTTCGGAGCATTTGGTTTTTCTCAAATTCTTTCTGAAACGTAATAAATGAAAGACATATATACTACTTTTTTGTTTCAAAAGGTAATTAATAGGGTACTTTTTTCGTTTCTTGGATATTGACTTTTAAAGGAACAGAAAGTATTAAACTACCCAGCCTGACCTTTTTTAGAGCCTTGATTGGGTTTATCTGAGTTAATAGAGCGATAATTAGTTGTAATTTTATTTTTTAATCGATTAGTTCAAAGGGTGTTTTGTTTGCTTTAATTAAGGGATGGGATTTTATCCTGAATCAAAATACTTAGTCTTTGGAGCAATAGTGCATGGCAGAAAACTTAGTTGTAGTTGAGTCTCCAGCAAAAGCTGAGACAATTAAGAGATATCTAGGAAATAAATTTGAAGTTCTAGCTTCATATGGCCATGTGCGAGATTTGCCTTCAAAGGGCGGAAGTGCAGTTGATCCCCAATCCAACTTTGGGATGACCTATTCTATTTCTGAAAGAAGCACTAAGCACGTTGATGCTATTGTAAAGGCGTTGAAAAAAGCCAATGCGTTGTATTTAGCTACTGATTTAGACAGGGAAGGTGAAGCTATATCATGGCACCTAGTTGAGATTCTTAAACAAAAAAAAATTCTTGAAGGAAAAGCCATACATCGAGTGGTTTTTAATGAGATAACCGAAAGTGCAATTAAGCAGGCCATCTCTAGCCCCAGGGGGGTGTCGATGGATTTGGTCAATGCGCAGCAGGCCCGTCGTGCCCTTGATTACCTAGTTGGTTTTAACCTGTCCCCTTTGCTCTGGAAAAAAATCCAACCAAAATTATCGGCTGGGCGCGTTCAAAGCCCAGCGCTTCGCCTGATATGCGAGAGGGAAGCAGAAATTGAAAAATTTGTCCCCAAAGAGTACTGGACAATAGAAACAAAGTTATCTCGAGACACCTCCGCTTTCAAGTCTAAATTACATGAGTATGAAGGAGAAAAGATTAAGCAGTTCTCTATCACTGATGAACAAAAGGCTTTTGAAATAAGAGATAAGCTTCTATTAGCTGGGGCCGGTGCGATGATTGTTTCTCGAATCAAAAAGAAGCAAAGAAAAAGAAATCCTGCACCGCCTTTCATTACTTCAACGCTGCAGCAAGAGGCTGTAAGGCGGCTGGGATTTACTGCTCAAAGGACGATGCGAGTTGCTCAGCAATTGTATGAGGGTATTTCAATCGATGAGGAAACGGTCGGTTTAATTACCTACATGAGAACAGACTCAGTGAGTTTGTCTGAGGACGCGGTCCGAGACCTTAGAGGTTTCGTGCGAGAAAAATACGGCGAGAATCAAGTTCCTGAGACTGTTAGAGCTTTTAAAACTAAGTCCAAGAATGCTCAGGAAGCTCATGAAGCTATTCGACCAACATCTTTTTCTCGATCCCCAGAAAAATTGAAACCTTATCTCAGTGAGGAACAAAATAAGCTTTATGAGCTTATTTGGAAAAGAGCAACAGCGAGTCAGATGATACACGCCACTATAGATAGTGTTACAGCAGAGTTTAATTGCGGGGGATTGGGTGTTTTCAAAGCCACGGGTTCAACTGTCAAAGATCCAGGATTTATGATGGTTTATTCTAATGATGAGGAGACCACTTTAGATTCAGAACGTTTACCTCCCCTTGTGGAGGGTGAAAAGGTCGATTTCGAGACAATTGTTGCAGACCAGCACTTTACAGATCCTCCGCCTCGGTACGGTGAGGCCAGCTTGGTAAAGACACTCGAAGAATATGGAATTGGCCGTCCCTCTACTTATGCAACCATAATAGCTACTCTTATTCAAAGAGACTACGTAGAGCTGGAAAATAAGCGTTTTTATCCGACGGATGTGGGAAAGTTGGTTTCAGGATTTCTAACAAACCATTTTTCTGACTACGTAGATTATGAATTTACTGCGCAATTAGAGGATGCTTTAGATGCTGTTTCAAGGGGTGAGAGAGACTGGATATCATTACTTGATGAATTCTGGGGGCCGTTTGAGGAAACCGTAAAGACTAAGGAAACCGTATCTCGTAAGGAAGTCCAGCAAGAAAGGTCTTTGGGCCTACACCCAGCCAGCGGTAAACCAGTTTCTGTCAGAATGGGTCGTTATGGGCCCTATGTAATTATTGGAAACGTCGAGGACGAAGAAAAGCCAAGCTTTCACGGATTACCTTCCGGTACAAAAATTGAAAAAGTAACTTTAGAGCAAGCTTTGGAAACGACAAAACTGCCCCGAATTCTAGGGGTAGAGCAGGGGCTGGAGTATTCTGTGAATCGAGGCAGATTTGGTCCTTATGTAATGTATATAGAAAAATTAGAGGAATCGGATGCAAAGAAAAAACAGAAAAAAGCCAAGGTAAAAGGGAAATATGTTTCTCTCCCTGAAACAGATGATCCCCACACAGTTAGTTTAGAAAGAGCGATAGAGCTGGTTTTAGAAAAAAAAGCGGCTGATGCGGCCAAAAAGATCCAGACATTCGAAGCCCAAGGGATTGAGGTTTTAAATGGCCGTTATGGTCCTTACGTAACTAATGGTGAAAAAAACGCGAAAGTGCCCAAAGATATAGAACCTAATACTCTCACGCTCGCTGCGTGTGAGGAGCTCTTAGCGGCAGCTCCGGTTAAACGAGCGCGCAAGAAAAAAGCAAAGAAAAAATAAACCGTTGCGGCAGAAGAAAGAGTGAAACCTTTTGAAAGTGCTTGTGAGGCACTTAAGAACGGCGGAGTGATAATCCATGCTACCGAAGCGGTATTCGGTTTAGCGGGGGGTATGTACGATTTAGGTGCTTTTAAAAAGCTATCGCGCCTCAAAAATAGACCGTTTACCAAAAAGTTTATCATTTTGGTCTCGGATCTTAAGAGTGCATCTGATTTAGTAGATATTAATGTAGAGGCTAAGGCGGAGATCATCTCATCTTGGCCAGGACCCAACACATGGATACTTCGTGCTACTGACGCTACCCCTCGCTGGTTGGTTGATTCTAGTGGCTTACTAGCGATAAGAGTGACCGCTCACAGCCAATGTCGTGAAATAATCAATCAGGTAGGCCCCATCTTATCAACTAGTGCAAATCGTGCAGGCGGTGTCCCGCCTAAAAGCCTAGAGGGAGCTCGTGGAATTTTTAAAAATGAGGTTGATTTTTATTTAAATGGCCTTCTAGGTGGGTTAGAGACAGTAACAGCAATAAAAAATGGCCTCACAGGCCAGATTCTGAGGAATTAGGGTATTGACTTTATGGCAATAAATTCACAAAATTACTGGTTCCCTTTTTGGAGGGGTACCCAAGTGGTCAACGGGAGCAGACTGTAAATCTGCCGGCTCTGCCTTCGTAGGTTCGAATCCTACCCCCTCCACCAGGAAAAATAATTGATTAGGTGGAGACTTTTAGGGGTTTATTTGATAACGGTTTGATGGATGTTGGGTTTTACGCGGCGGGTGTAGTTCAATGGTAGAACCTCAGCCTTCCAAGCTGATG